>OJIO01001456.1_pt1 | contig 10331 bp, 7 predicted proteins | sample 1595621 | NCBI WGS metagenome assembly OJIO01 (sample SAMN05416776, study PRJEB24817) | seawater metagenome | isolation source: Sea water | place: Canada:Atlantic | collected 2013-07
GCCTGTCTCGTGGGCTCGGAGATGTGTATAAGAGACAGATTTACATTCATATTATGATATTGTATAATTGGAAGTTTTTTCTATCTTCAATGTTTAAACTAAACCAAAATTAATTAATTATGACCAAAAAGATCTTTTTATTAACTTCTTTCTGTTTGATGTGTATGAGCGCCTTCGCTTCTTTCCCAGTAAACAAAAAAAATGTAGAGAAAGCAATTGCTAAAGTTGAAACGATATCAACTCAAGCCGTAACCTTAGATGCAAATACTGCTGAAACAGTTACAATGACAAAAATTACTGTAGATGCTGCTAATGCGTTAAGCCCAGCAGCTGCTTCTGGAGGCGACAATGAAATGGTTATTTTATTATTGCTTTGGTTCTTTCTAGGATTGTTTGCTGCACACAGATGGTATGCAGGAAAGCCAGCAGGATGGAACATTTTATTCATTCTTACTTTGGGTGGATTAGGTATATGGGCAATTGTAGATCTTATCAATATATTGACTGAAAATTTCTAAGTTGCTTTAAAATATGAAATATGATGGCTATTGTGAATTTTCGCAGTAGCCATTTTTATTGAAGAGAAGATTTCTTTACTGTAATGATCTTATATTAGAAACTATATCCAAGAGTAAAAACAAGATTTAGTCCAATTCCATCAAAATATTCATATTCATTTTCAGATAAATTAAGATAATAATCTGGGCCCATTGCTGCATCTAAGACGATGCCATTCTTCCACATCCATTGATATCCAAGATCTGATCCAACTCGAACAGAGGAAGACGAAGAAGTATATACAAAACCACAATATGGCATTACATAAAAACCTCTTGGAACATTTTTTTAGTTATGTATTTTCTATACCCTATATTGGCTTCTATTGCAGTCCCTTCCAGATCATCCAGATCATAACCCACAAATGCGCTTAACTGATATGATGATTTTGTATTAATTGTTCTTTCATAACATCCGTTCACAAATCCTCCTAATACACTAAGCGGATTTGTCTTTATTATTGACAATTGGGCATGGCAATTGAATATGATAAAAATTAGAATTACACAAAAAGTAAATTTTCTCATCTACAATAGTAATATAGCTTTTGACGAAGATATGTGAATATTTGCCATGCGTTCTAATATTAAAGAAAGAATTCCCTACTATTATATTATTTTCTAAATGAAAGTAAGTTGAAATAGTGATAATAGGTATTTCACTTATTTATTAACTGTTGCACCATGTCGCCTTCTATCTGCATAGCCTACGTATGAATTTCCAATTTTTGTAATTGCATTAATACCTCCAAAATAAAGCGATTGATTCTCCCAAATGTTTAAGTTTGGGATAGCCATTTCTTCAACATCAAACCCTTTTTCTACTTCAAAAGTCGAATTGTTTATATGAAGTCTTGGCGTAGAAATTGATTGAGCAATGGACGATCGAAAATATTCAGAGTTAATTAATACTTGTGATATCGCGTATGGTATTCTTCCTGCGCCACCAGAGCCTAGTGCATGTAAAGTAGAGCCATTTTTATTGGTGAGCATTGTAGGGCACATCATAGATTGTAACCTTTGATTCTCATTCCAATTATGAAAGCCGTTAGGCATCAATGCTTCTTCTCCAAGCATATTATTCATTTGCATATCAGTACCTGGTATAAAATATCCAGAACCTTCACCAACGGATGTGGTTAAAGATACAGTCATACCTTTCTTATCAATCACATTAAAATGTGAAGTTCCACCCCATTTACTTGTAGATGCATTTGTATTTGTTCTCGTATTAATCCCAAAGTTATGAAATAGATAATTTGATATTTTAGTTTGGTCATTGTTTAATTGTGATATAGAGGAGAATGTAGTTGCTAACTCTTGAAAATGTTCTATTGTCAGTGGGTAAATCTTTTTGTCTGATATACTATCCTGAAAAGTATTAAGAATAGCGGTTACAAGCATACCGCCTACAGATGGAAACCCCGTGGTGTGGACTGATTTCCCTTGAAAATTAAACTTAATTGGCTCTCTTACAACTGCTTCATATTGATCAAAATCGAGCCTTGTTAAATGACCTCCATCCAACATGTCCTTACTGATGGATTTTGCGATTTCACCTTTGTAGAATAAATCTCGACCTTCATGAGATAAAACATCTAAAAAGTCGCTATAGGATTCCATTTTTATAATGTCTCCTTCATTTTTGAGCGTTCCATTTTCATTGAAAAAAATATGGGCATTATCTGGACTCAAAGCAAATATTTCATTTAATAAATTAAAGTCGTAAGCTTGGAATTTGTCAAGAGCTATGCCTTCTTTTGACCAGAGTAGAGCTGGTTCAATTAATTGTTTTATCGGAATAGAGCCATATAGTTCATGCATTTTATAAATGCCAGCTAAGGCACCAGGAACAGCTATAGAACCTTTACCTACATGGAAATCTTCTTTTGTGCTGCCGAAATCAACAGTTACAGGGTAGAATTCTTGTTGGGGTATACTCTTTTTTTTGATCGGAGTTTGACAGAAAAAATCGATTACTTTAATTTGCTCTTTGTCGTTGATCATAGCAAATCCACCAGCTCCAATAGATGCCATACATGGTTCAGCAACAAAACTAACTAAGTAACCAGCTATTGCTGCATCTACTGCATTCCCGCCTTGGTTCAAGATTATTTCAGCAGCTTCGATGGTCTTTTTGTGTCCACCAGACAGGGCATAATTCATAGACATATTATGGATTCGATAAGTGAAAGTAATATATCTATCCTTTCTTTACCTAAATATTACCACATAAAACCAATTCCGATTTCTAATCTTCGGAAGAAATTATTCTCTATTTTTATGTAGTCATCAAAATCGAATTCATAACTAGCTTTTTGGATTCTAGCACCAACAGTGAAATCTACCATTACTCTATTGGTAGATAACCTATATCCCACAGCAACACCAGCATTGATACCTCCTTGAGCTTTAGTTTGGCTTTTATTCGTATTTTTAAGAGCTATTCCATATCCAGCATCAGCTTTTATAAATGGAGTGCCGTTCTTTTCTTGTAAAAATGACATGAAAGCAACTCTTGGCACAATAAAATCATATCCTTCGTCATCTCCATAGTTTTCAAACGAAGCACCTCCCCCATATCCAACAAGACGGGATCTCTGATGATGATATGTATATGAAATAAAACTTCCATCATTTGGTCTACCTGGCAACGCACCTAGGGAAATTCTATGGTATCCAACTCCTTCTGGAAAATTGTATGGCTTTGGTGGTTTTCTAGTAGTGAATTTAAATTCATTCACATTCAGATCGAAAGTTAATGTGTCTCCTTGGCAATTCATTGTGACACTTTCTTGAGGTTCGTATGTGATAACTTCACCATGGTATTTCTTATTCTTTGGAGTCTTTACTTTACCATATACACTAAATTGAGCGTCTAAAGTGCTACTTATCCCCATCATGAGTATGATAAAAACTGTGAAAGACTTCTCGAGTGGGTGGAGTTTAAGTTTCGTTATCATGAAATTGTGTTGAATGTAAATGTAATATCGCATTTTACTTTTTAAAATAAAATATAAAATAGCTTTCTGTTAAGTAGTTCGTACTGAAATCTATTTTTCTAACGAGTTAAAAGGCTAAAGTGTATATTTTGAAAGCTATTAATTACATTTGAGAACACTAACTATTAAAGATGATTATAGACACTAAGACTGACATTGAAAAAATATTGTTAGATAATTACAATATTATAGCTAGGGTAAAACCATTGGCAGGAGAAGTGGATTACAATTTTAAAATTATTTCGGATGAAAACACTTACCTACTCAAGATTTGTAAACCTGATGTAATAGAACAAGAAGTTAAATTTCAAGTGGCATTGTTAGATCATTTGAAGAATAAAAAATTGTCATTTGAAGTTCCGAAAATAATAGATACTATAGATGGGGATAAGTACTTTGTTCAAAATTTCAATAATAAAAATTGTATAGGACGTTTACATTCGTGGGTATCTGGAATTATGTTAGATGATATAAACCCTAGAACAAAAGACCTATATTTATCATGGGGAGGAACCTGTGGTGCATTAAGTGAGATTTTATCATCATTTGATCACCCAGGAGCACATAGATTTGATAAGTGGAATCCAATTGAAAGCCTTCACTCAAAGAAGTACTATGATTACTTTGAAAATGAAGAGCAGAAAGAACTAGCAAATTATTTTTGGGATGTATTTGAAGAACATGTCATTCCAACGATGGATGAATTGCGATGTAGTGTTAATTATAGTGATGCGCACGAACAAAATCTACTATTAAAAGGCGATTATCGGCATGTTTCAGGAGTTATTGATTTTGGGGATGCTATTTATGCGCCTACCATTTCCGAATTGGCAATAGCATGCGCCTACGCAGGGATGTATGCTGAAGACCCAATTGAAGTCATGTCTTTTGTTATCAAAGGTTATCATAGTAAATACACATTAGAAGAAAAAGAAATTGCAATTCTGTTGCCTTTGATCTTTGGAAGATTGATGATAACGGTAGCAAATGCAGCATACAATATTCATCAATATCCAGAAAATGAATATTTACAAGTCAGTGCAAAACCAGCATGGGATTTACTTAAAAAACTCAGATCAATAAATTTAAATTTTGCATTGTACTATTTTAGATTTGTTTGCGGGTGGGAGCCACATCCCTCTAGACCTTCTTGGGACCATTGGTTTGATAATCACGCAGAAAGCTTAAAGCCTCCTGTTGACCTTAGGAGCCATAAGGTTATGAGTATTAATTTGAGTGTAGGAAGTCTTGATTTGGGCAATAATTCAAATTTTGAAAATATCGGGAAATTTGAAAGAAAAATCAATCAAATTTTGGAGGATGAAAATTCTACTTTAGGAATTGGTGGCTATAAAGAAGTCCGCCCTTTTTATACAACAGATTCATATAAAACAGAAGGTAATAATGGGCCAAGATGGAGGACAATGCATCTTGGTACAGATTATTGGACACATGCTGGAGAACCAGTTTATACTATAGCTGATGGTGAAGTTTTTAGTATTAAGAATAATGACGCATATTGTGATTATGGACCTACCATAATAATTAAGCACAAAATTGACAATGGAGATACATACTATACATTGTATGGACATCTTAGTTTATCCTCTTTAACAATGATTGCAGAAGGAGATGAAGTCAAAGCAGGTTCTAAAATAGCGGAGATTGGAGCCGGAGATGTTAATGGAGGATGGCCACCTCATTTGCATTTTCAAGTAATGCTAGACATGTTAGACAATGAAGGTGATTTTCCGGGAGTTTGTTATGTTTCAGAGGCGAAAATTTGGACTAGCATTTGCCCCAGTATTTCAATAATAAAAGAAATAGACACGGAGCCACAAGAACTTGTCAATACGTTGATGACAGAAAGAAAACAAATACTTGGCAAAAGTTTGAGTGTGTCATATGATGAACCATTACACATCGTAAGAGGATACAAACAGTACTTGTATGATATTAATGGGAGAAGGTTCTTAGATATGGTTAATAATGTCGCCCATGTAGGTCATGAGCATCCTAGAGTGGTCAAAGCAGCGACGCGGCAAATGGCACTGCTAAATACCAACACAAGGTATATTAATGAGAACATTACAAAGTATGCAGAAATGCTTTTGAGTAAGTGCCCTGAAGGTTTAGAAGTAGTCTATTTTGTTAATAGTGGGAGCGAAGCAAATGAATTGGCGATGAGAATGTCAAAGGTCTTTACTGGTGAAAGAGATATGATAGCGCTAGAATCTGGATACCATGGAAATACTGGAGCAACGGTAGACATAAGTAGCTACAAATTTGATGGTAAAGGAGGTCAAGGTGCTCCCGAATACACATCAATTGTAACCATGCCTGATTTGTATAGAGGAATCTTTAAAGATAATATCGGCGCTTCAGGCTATTACAGCGAATTTATACGAGAAGCGATAGGAAAACTAAAGAAGAAAGGTAGAAATGTTGCAGGTTTTATTGCTGAGAGTATTTTAAGTTGTGGTGGGCAGATTATACTACCAGATAATTATCTAAAAGAAGCATATGGAATTATACGTAAAGAAGGTGGACTTTGTATTGCAGATGAAGTACAAGTTGGCTTTGGTAGGGTAGGAAGCTCATATTGGGGATTTGAGTTGCAAAATGTAGTGCCTGATATCATTACATGTGGAAAACCTATAGGAAATGGTCATCCTCTCGGTGCTGTCATCACTACTAGAAAAGTTGCAGATGCTTTTGCCAACGGTATGGAGTATTTTAATACATATGGGGGTAATCCTGTCTCATGTGCTATTGGCTATGAAATACTAAATGTAATTGATGATGAAAAATTAATAGAGAATGCTCAGTTAGTGGGTAATCATCTTTTGAAACGATTGGAAGATCTTAAATCAAAGCATAAACTAATCGGAGATGTGAGAGGTGTTGGACTGTTTTGTGGGATAGAGTTGGTGAGAGATAGAGATACTTTGGAACCAGCGAATACTGAGGCAACATACATCGTAAATAGGATGAAAGAACAAGGGGTCCTATTAAGTACAGATGGTCCTCTTTATAACGTAATAAAAATGAAACCTCCAATGTGCTTTACAATTAATAACGTAGAAGAAATGATATTCAGATTAGATAAAATTCTATTTGAGATTGACTCAATAAGTCAGGTTCAAAATTGGAATTGAAATGAAAATACTATGCGGCACAAACAAAAATGTTTAAGTCCTGTTACACCATTCATAAGAAATTAGAGATATATGAAATACAATACGCTTTCAAGTACAGATATAAAAGTTAGTGAAATTTGCTTAGGGACCATGACATTTGGGGAACAAAACTCTGAATCAGAAGGGCATAGTCAGATGGATTTTGCACTTGATGCTGGGGTAAATTTCTTTGATACTGCAGAACTTTATGCGGTGCCTTCTACTAAAGAAAATAATGGAAAAACCGAAGAAATAATAGGTTCATGGTTTGCCAAATCAAAAAAGAGAGCGCAAGTTATTCTAGGTACGAAAGTGTCAGGTCCTTCTGAAAACCTAACTTATATTTCAAATAATCTAGGATATTCTAAGGAGAGAATAATGGAAGCTGTGGAAGGGAGCTTGAAAAGATTACAAACTGATTATATCGACCTATATCAACTTCATTGGCCGGAAAGAAAGACAAATATGTTCGGGCAGCGTGGTTTTCCCAATGCTACAAATGATTCATGGAACGATAATTTCCTTAATGTGATAGAAACAATGAATTTGCTGATTAAAGAAGGAAAGATTAGGCATTGGGGTCTGAGCAATGAAACATCTTGGGGAACAATGCATGTTTTACACACTGCAGAAAAGAATGGATTGAAGAAGCCCATCAGTATTCAGAATCCTTATAGTTTGCTTAATCGAACTTATGAAATGGGTATGGCCGAAGTCTCTATGAGGGAAAATATCGGTTTGCTTGCTTATTCACCTCTAGGATTTGGTTTGTTATCAGGCAAATATCATAAGGGAACGGATGACGAAACAAGCCGAAGGAATAAATTTAAAGAAATGAGCAGGTATGATAGTGAGCAGTGTTATGCGGCGACAGCTCAATATATGAAAATTGCTGAGGAAAATGGATTGAGTTTAACTCAAATGGCACTGGCATTTATCAATAATAGAGATTTTACAACTTCGAATATTATCGGGGCTACTAATCTGGACCAGTTGAAAGAAAATATAGAATCTTCATCCATTGTTTTATCAAAAGATATTATCTCAAGTATTAATAAAGTACATGAGAATATACCGAATCCTGCACCCTGATTGAGAGCAAGCTCAAGTCAAAAGGTAATAATTTTAGTGCTATTTCTAATCTTACGCCGTAGAAATAAGTAGTGGCATAATTTTAGTGATATAATAGTATAAATACACCCTTTTAATCATTTTTACTTACTAGCTGAATTTCAGTATAAATTGATTATTGAGGGACATGAATATTATTCTTAAAATAGCTTACTCATTTATTTTTCTTCTTACTTCCTATGTTTCATTTTCACAAGATTTTGTGACAGAAGTGACTTATTATATGGAGTATGATACTTCTACTTGTTGGTACGATTGCTTTATAATAATAGAGGCAGGAGGAGCAACTGGTGCAGGATTTAGAACTCAATTTTTCTCAAATTACACAATAGTAGCACCTACAGGTACCACGGTCATTGTTGCGGATACCTATCTGCCTTTAAAAGATAATCAAAATTACACAGGAACTATTCCTGCGACGTGGAATATAGGAGCATCGGAATTTGATGTTAACGGTACAGGTATTGATTATCATCCGATTGTACCTCAAACTTCTCCATCAGCACAATATAATGATTTAGTGGCTGGAGACACATTAAAAGTATTCAGCATAAATGTTTCTGATAATACAGAATGTGGAATTGGAGTCAGATTTTTTCAGAACGGTGTGGATATGAATGTCGGAGGTGGAAATGTTAATAGTTCATTTAAAATCGGTACACCCATAGAACAATATGAAGGAAACAATCCTATACAGTACCCAACTGGACCTTATATTCCTACTCCTATTGTAAATGTTGAAAATGGGATATCCATTGATTTTACGCCAAATACAATATCTTGTCAGGCTCCATTCACGCAGTCATGGTCTGGTCCTAATAATTATTCTTCCACCAATGAAGATGTGTTGATCAATCCTGCGGTGCCCGCGGATTATGGAGTTTTCCAACTAATACTAGAAAACGAAATAGAATGCAAAGACACCTTAGATATACTTGTTGAGGAGCCAAGCGCACCTGTTATAAATGATGTTAATATAAATAGTGTAAAACTCACACCCACCTTCGAACATATTGGTGTTCATGTTGATATAACTGGAGATGATAATAATAATAGCGAGCTAACTTTAGAATACAAGCTTACAGGTAAAGCTACTTATCTACCAGGTGCAATAACTATGAGGGCACAGCCTAATATGGTGGTAGATGGAGCGCCATTAAATATGAATTTTCATGCTGGTTCAGTTATGCATTTACTACCAAATGCTTCCTATGATGTTAGATTAACAATGACGGACATAGACGGAGGGTCCGAAGTGATAGAACTATCTATTACAACTAAACAATTTCCAGATGCAATAGGATCAGGTGACGTCAAGTATGTGATTACTGGAAATGGAGGTGGCAATGGGAGCATAGCAAATCCTTTTCAAGGTCTACAGTTTGCTGTAGATAATGTGCAATCAGGTGAAATCCTTGAAGTAGCTGATGGGTTATACGAATCTTTTACTTTGACGACTACGGGTACCGAAACTAACCCAATAACAATCAGGTCAACCAATATTCATGGTGCTGTTATTGATGGTAATAATACCATTACAGGTATTGTGACTTTAGGTTCAGCGACAGATAGTATTCGATATATTATTATTGATGGATTTGAAATCAAGAATGGTGATTGGGGAATCGATGCGCAAAACACACAGTTTGTAACCATAAGGAATAATAAAATAAATGATGTTGATTTTGGATTCTACAATAGAAGAGAAAATGGATGGGAACACGATCAGTATCTAAATAATAATGAAATCATAGGAAGAACTTCATGGCCTCAACTTGATGGAAGTATACCTTCGGAAAGAGGCATTGATATTAGAGGGAACGCTAATGTGATAAGTAATAACTCAATTTCTGATTTTGGAGATGGAATATCTACCGATGGCCCTGTAAGTCAAAATTCCTATGCGCTAGATATTCATGATAATTACATCACTAGAATAGTTGACGATATAATTGAGGTTGATGGTGCTATTTCTAATACAAGAGTATATAAGAATCAAGGACTCAATGGAAGGATGGGTGTAAGTGTGGCACCAATTTTTGGTGGTCCTGTTTATATTTTTAGAAATGAATTCTTCAATTTAGAAACCTCAGCTTTTAAAATGAATAACCAAACTGCTGGTTTGATTATAATTAATAACAGCATAGCTAGTTCAGATAGAGGTTTGACATCTAGTGAAGGATGGCAAAGCACGATTTTTAAAAACAATGCAGTTTTGAGTGGCCACTATGTTATGGAAGAGTTTGGTCTTGTTACTGGCAGTATCGATGATTGGGATAACAACGCATATCTTTCTCTTAGAGCTGGGACTACTGCAGAGCCATGGTTCAAATGGGATGGAGTTAAATATAATACTGTGACTGATGTAGTACTGAGTGGTATTACGGAATTAAATACTATTGAGACTTCGTATACCTGTCTCTTATACACATCTCCGAGCCCACGAGACAGGCAGAAATCTC
>OJIO01001457.1_pt1 | contig 10327 bp, 11 predicted proteins | sample 1595621 | NCBI WGS metagenome assembly OJIO01 (sample SAMN05416776, study PRJEB24817) | seawater metagenome | isolation source: Sea water | place: Canada:Atlantic | collected 2013-07
TAAATGGACCAATGGCGTTACCTGGAAATTATAAAGTAACCTTAACTATGGGAGAGACCTCAAAATCTCAAAACTTTACTATTTTAAAAAATCCTATCTCTGAAACTACCTTAGCTGATGCAACAGCTCAATTTAATTTTATTAATGACATCAATACAAAAGTAACTGAAATTCATAAAGCATTAAAGAATGTAAAAAAGGTAAGAGCTCAGGTAACAGCCTTACAAAAATCAATTAAAAATATAGAAAAGCATTCAGAATTATTAGACTATGCAGCTATTTTACTAAAGGAAATGACAATTGTTGAAGAAACCTTATACCAAACGAAAAGTAAAAGTGGACAAGATCCTTTAAATTTCCCAATTAGATTGAATAATAAATTGGCACATTTAAATTCATTAACCAGAATTGGTAGTTATGCTCCAACACAGCAAGCTATTGATTTTAAAAATGAAATCAATAAAGAGATTGATCAAGAATTATCAAAACTATATGACTTATTTAATAACAAAGTAAAAGTCTTAAATCAAAAAGTGAAAGACAGTCAGATTGATTTAATTCAACTAGACTAATTCATTAATTAGAATCAATAATAAAAGCGGCCGGTGGTCGCTTTTTTTATTTAAAATCAGGTTATTTCATATTCTTATTAGATACATAAACTCCATAGATAAAGCCAGCAATTACCTTACTTGAAAAGAAACGTTTCCATTGTTGGTTGCTAAAGTTTTTATCAGAAACTGCTTGCCAATTTCCAGAGAAAAGATCTGAGAAACTGTTAAAAGATAAAGAAATGATTGTGATCAAAAGAACAAATACAGCTCCAACTTTCATCACATTTGACCAAAAGGCTGCTTTTTTAATATTTTTAGATAATGCCATCTACTGTAGTTTTTTATTGTTTTGATGACGATCATGATCGCGTTTTGTTTTAATATCTAATTTCTTTTCAAAAGATTCTTGAAGATTTATACCTGTCTGGTTTGCCAAACATAAAAGCACAAATAATACATCTGCCAATTCTTCACCTAAATCTTTTCCTTTATCGGATTCTTTTTCAGACTGCTCTCCATATCTTCTTGCTATAATTCTAGCTACTTCCCCTACTTCTTCTGTAAGTTGAGCCATATTGGTGAGTTCATTAAAATAACGTACCCCATGGTTTTTAATCCATTGGTCTACCTGTAGTTGTGCGTTTTGTGTGTTCATGTTTATTGGTACAAAATTAAATGTAAAGTTACAACGTTTCTAAATTATTTTCAATTAAGATTAGTGATCAAATTTTAAATACCTAATCCGGTTTTAATAAAGTTAAAAAATCATTTCTTAAAATTTCCTTTGCGCCCAAACTTGCTAAATGATTCGTATATACTTGGCAATCTATTAACTTGTATAAATTGCATTGAACTAAATGAATAAATGCAACTTTTGAAGCATTAGATACTTTAGAAAACATACTTTCACCACAAAAGACGTCATTAATTTGGATACCATACAAACCTCCAACTAATTCTTTTTTATTCTGGTCTGTTATATTTTGCCAAACTTCAATAGATTTAGCAAATCCTAACTTGTGAAGTTTTTGATAAGCTAGTTCCATTTCATCTGTAATCCAAGTTCCAAAACCGTCTTTGCGTACTGTATTTTTACAATGAAAAATTACTTCTTCAAAAGCTTTATTTTCAGTAATAAAAAATTCTTTGTTTTTTAAAATTTTTCTTGTCGATTTAGAAATCTTTAATTCACTAGGAAATAGAACCATTCTTTTTGGTGGACTATACCAAACTATTGGTTCATCTTCAGAATACCAGGGGAAAATTCCATTTTGATAGGCATGAACTAAACGTTCTGGGGATAAATCTCCCCCTAAGGCAATAATACCATCTTTTGTAGCAGTTTTATTGTCTGGAAATTTTATTTTTTCTGAAAGCCAAATCATAGAATCATACATTTAAAATAAAAGGATTCCAATACTGTAAATTCCACTTCCAACTAGCATTGCAATTAGTGTATAGGGTAATATTTCTTTAGCTTTCAATTTTGTAATTCCCAAAAGTGGTAATGCCCAAAAAGGCTGAAGCATATTAGTAATTTGATCACCATAGGCTAAAGCCATGATTGCCTTATTTAGAGGAACTCCTAATTTTAAAGCAGATTCTATAACTATGGGGCCCTGTATAACCCATTGCCCACCCCCGCTTGGAACAAAAACATTTACCAAACCAGCACTAAAAAATGTAACTATTGGTAGAGTTGTTGCAGTAGAAAAAGAGACGAAGAAATTAGAAATTTGAGAGACCATTCCGCTAGTACCCATAATCCCCATAATTCCAAAATATAAAGGAAACTGAATAAGTATTCCAGAAATATCCGCAATTGATTCTCCTACTGCATTTGTAAACTTTTTAAAACTACCATGCAAAAGAACCCCTAAACCTAACATTAAAAAATTAATGAGGTTTGGAGTAATTTTCAATACTTTGATATCAACGAAGTATCGATAAAAAAATGTGATGATAATAAGAACTCCAAAAATAGCAGCTAAAGTTTTTGAGTTATCTAACTTTTCAGCTTTAGTTGTTGCTTTTTCTTCTTGATACAATTTATATACAGGTAAATTTATCTCTGTTGGCTTAGAATTCTTACCTAGCACATAAAATAATCCAGTAATTACCAAAACAACTATAAAAAAAATTAACAAATTAGAAAGACTAAAAATAGTCTGACTGAAATCTATTGTTTGAGGAATTTGAGATATTACCTGTGAAGAAGATGTATTTTTCATGATATTAGAGAGATGTCCAACTTCATTTATTTTTATTGGAGCAGAACCAGAAATTCCTCCATGCCAGACCATCATTCCCATATATCCTGAAGCACCAATAATTGGATAGTTTAACTTTATATTATTATTTTGTGCATATTCAGCAACTTTACGTGCTAATAAAGCCCCAAAGATGAGCCCTAAACCCCAATTAAAAAATGCTACTAACATAGTTAAACAGGCAACAATAGCAGCACTTGTTGCAGTGTCGTTACAATACCTTGTGATTTTTAATATTAAGTTGCTTATTGGCTTACTTAATACCAGGACGTGACCTAACACTAAAATTAACATCATTTGATAGGCAAACTCCAATAATGAAGCAGACCAAATGCCTTTTTCCCAAAACTGTAATATATCTATTGTGTAATGGACAAAGCCCATATTATCTGGTCTAGTAAAAAGTAATGCTAACAAAATGGTGATGATAGTTAATAAAACAGCAATTGTAAAAGGTGATGGTAGGTATTTCTTAAAAATAGTTTCAACTGCTTTGGTAATATTCATTTTATGTTATTTAATAGCTAAAATATAAAGAAAAGTTAATTATTTACTTTTCTATTCATAAAGAGATTTTACTTCTTATTTTTGGCATCCCTTTTAGTTATGAAAAAAAAAAAATCTAGAACAAGGTTATTACACCAATATTACAGCTATACTGGCTTTTACACCTTTATTGGTAATAGTTTAAAAAAAACAGCAACTCCTATTATTATTATTATTGTAGGGTTGTATCTAATTAATGAGTATGTTTTCACCATCGATGATGGTTTAGAATTTCTGACTAGAACATTTTCAAGAACTGGAATTCTTATTACTTTTTTCATTTCCGAAACTTTACTTGGGTTAATCCCACCAGAAATTTTTATTGCTTGGTCTAAAAAAACGATCTCCCCTATTGTTAATTTATCAATTTTAGCAACTCTTTCTTACACAGGCGGAATTTTATCTTACTTCATAGGGAAAACTATTTTAAAAATTAGCATTGTAAAAAATTATTTAGAAATAAAGATGGCTAAGCACCTAAAAAACACAGGGAAATGGGGTGGTTTTTTAATTCTTATTGGTGCTCTATTGCCTGTTCCTTTTTCAATTACTTGTGTTGCTGCAGGGATGATTAAATATCCCTTAAAAGGAGTAGTTCTTTTTGGACTATTCCGTTTTGCTCGTTTTGCTTTATATGCATGGGCCATTTTTAATGTAGTCACTTAAAACTATTATCTTTATCGCATGGGATTAACAAACAATGATATTTTTAAAAAATTACGCGTAGCTCACAAGCTTAGAGATGATGATATTGTAAACATCTGTAAATTAGTAGATTTTAAAGTTTCAAAAAGTGAACTAGGAGCGCTTTTTAGAAAAGAAGATCATCCAAAATATATGGAATGTGGAGATCAAATTTTACGTAATTTCTTAAATGGATTAGTCATTCATTTGCGGGGACCAATGCCAGTAAAAAAAGAGTAACTATTATGGTTATTCTTCTCCTTTAATAATGGTTTTAAAATCTGAAACAATCTTATTAATTACATCATCAATTCTTTTTTCATCATTATTGTAATGAGGCTCTAATGATTTTTTTTCTGGAAACTGCTCAATCATAACTGTTGTTGATGGAAAAGCGAAATCTACTCCAAGCTCTTTTGCCAATTTAACAATAGTGATATGAATTTGGTGTCTAGATTTTTGCTCGCTAGACCAGGCCAAATCTTTCAAGTACATATTCATCATTATTAACAAAGCAGAATCACCAAAACCTGTAAATTCTACATTAAAAGAATCTGATTTAGTATCTGGATGAGCGATGATAATTTCTCGAACACCTTTCACAAAAGCTTCAATTAATTCTGGTGGTGTATCATAACGTAATCCTAGTTGAGTATTGTAGCGTCTGTAGAGTCGTAAACCACTATTATTGATTACTAATTCTGACAAGCTACTATTAGGGATTTGAAAAATAGACGTGTCTGCTGCTCTAATTCTAGTAGATCTAAACCCAACTTCTTCAACTGTTCCTACTACTTCACCCGCAGAAATCCAATCGCCTATATGAAATGGTTTGTCTATAAAAATCATAACCGTTCCTATAAGATTTTTAACGGTATCTTGTGAAGCAAAGGCAAGTGCCAAACCACCTATAGATGCACCAGCTAAAATAGTTGCAGCATCTACTCCAAAAAGTAATAATAATTTAAAAGTTCCTATAATAAAAATAAGAACAGTCGCAAAATTCTTTAGAATTGGTGTTAATTGATCATCTAATTTACCTTCAGTTTTCTGAGTATATTCATGGTACAAACTAATTAAAACTTGTGCTAGCTTTAAAAATACATAAATCCAAAAAACTGTTGATGCTATATTAATTCCTAAAAATATCCATGTATTAATTTCTAATCCAAATTGTAACGACGGTAAAACTTTATCAAGCAGAGCTATAGCAACTAATAGACTGAGGGGATGTGCTAATTTTTTTATGGTATCATTAACCTCACTACTACTCTTCGTGTATTTATAAAGAATTCTTCTTAAAAATAAAAATGCCAATTGTTTGACAATTAAAAATAAAACAAACGCTAATACAACTAACAACAATAGAGCTATGTATTGCCAAACTTCAATAGAAAGTATTTTTTTGTGTCCAGCTACTGGAACAATATTTTGAATTTTCTCAATATACCAAGGAAAAATTTCTGCATGTAGGATCTCTAGATTTTCAATTGTTTCAGAGGAGTAATGCCAATATTTTCCGCTTTTCTCAAGAGAAATTAATGGCATACGTTCTGGAAACAAGATGAATTTATGCTGAGTTAAAAAAGAAATACTATCTGTGTACATAGAATCATTGGAAATCCTATTAAAATCTATTTTTAAGCCTTTCCCGTCAAGAATTCTTTTAATTTTAATAACTGCTTCTATGGCCTGTTTTTCATCTAAGCCTTTAATAGTTTTTGCAGCTTTCTTTGGTTGGTAAGAAGTATTTTGTAAAAAATAAATATGAGTATAAATAGTTGCTCTAGGATTTGACAAGTCTACTTCTGGCGCTTTTTGACCGTAAACGAAATTAGAGACAAATAACAATAAAAACAGTATATTTTTCATACGTAAGTTGTTAATCACTTATTAAATTAGATTTCAAATTTAACTCTTTTCAAATTTTATAGCTCAAAAAAGTATATAATAAATATTTTAAAAAGTAGATCTATTATAATATTTAGCTTATTTACTGTTTAAACCAGCTAGAATATTCTACATAGTTATTTGCTATTCTATCAATTTCTCCAGAAATCATTTCGTTAGAAATATTTTTAATTTTTTTAGCTGGAACTCCTGCATAAATAGTTCCACTCTCTACGTGAGTGTTTTTTGTTACTACAGCGCCAGCGGCAATAATTGAATTACTTTCTATCACACAGTCATCCATAATAATACTTCCCATACCTACTAATACATTATCGTGAATAGTACATCCATGAACAATTGCATTATGACCTATTGAAACGTTGTTTCCAATAGTAGTAGGTGATTTTTGAAACGTGGCATGAATTACTGCGCCATCTTGTATATTTACCTTGTTTCCAATTTTTATATAATGAACATCACCCCTTATAACTGCATTAAACCATACACTACATTGTTCTCCTATAAAAACTTCTCCAACAATTGTTGCATTTTCTGCGATAAAACAATCTTTTGATATTTGTGGATGTTTTCCGTTAACAGCTTTGATAATCTTCATCTATTATAATTTTATTAATAAGTGTGAGCATCTATTTTTAAAAAAGAGATCGTAAGACTTTTTTTGATTTTAAAACAAAAAATTAAAATGATTTAAATTCATTTGATAAATTTTACTCATTAAACTCATTTTTACTTTTTCTATTTCCTAAAAAACGGCATCACTATTGCAAGGTAGTTAAATAGTAAAAAACTTGGAGAAAACAGAACTAGTTTTATTATGTATTCTTTTAAACATAAAATTATGAAAATATACTTATTAAAATTGATGACAATAGTAATCTTAGGATCATCTTTTGTATCTATAGCAACAAATTCAGAAGAGGACAAAAAAAAACAACAAACTATTAAAGTTGCATTACTTTTAGATACAAGTAATAGCATGGATGGTTTAATTAATCAGGCCAAAGCACAGCTATGGGAAATTATTAATGAATTATCATTTGCTAAATATGGAATTCAAAAGCCAAATTTAGAAATTGCTTTATATGAATATGGAAATGATCGTATAGAGTCATCTGATGGCTTTGTAAGACAGGTACTAGAATTTAATAGTGATTTAGATGAAATATCAGAAAAATTATTTTCATTAACCACTAATGGTGGAAAAGAATATTGTGGCCAAGTAATTAGTGCTTCTTTAAAAGAATTAGAATGGGGAGAAAACAGCAATGATCTTCGTTTAATTTTTATTGCCGGAAATGAACCTTTTACACAAGGAAAACTGCATTATAAAGAAGCCATTTCTGATGCAATTGAAAAAGATGTCATTATTAATACTATTTTTTGTGGAAATTATACGCAGGGAATTTCTGGAATGTGGCAAGATGGTGCAAATTTGGGAGGTGGAGATTATATGACAATCAATCAAAATAAAAAGGTGGTTCATATTGTTACGCCTTATGATCATGATATTATCATATTAAATAGACAGTTAAATGATACCTACATCTATTTTGGAAATAAAGGCATGATTCAATATAAGAAACAAGCAAAGCAAGATAAAAATGCAGATAAATTTTCTACATCGGTGAGCGTTGGAAGAGCCATTAGCAAAAGTAATCATTTTTATAAAAACTCTTCTTGGGATCTTGTTGATAAATCAAAAGATGAAGAAATTGATTATTCTAAAATTAAAAGAACAAATCTTCCTAAGAAATTGCAAAATATGTCTGATGAAGCACTAAAAAAACATGTTAATACACTCGGAAAAGAAAGAGCTGTGATTAAGAGTAAAATGACTGAATTAGATAAAAAAAGAAGAGTCTATATTGCTAGCAAGCAGCAAGAATCATCAAAAGATAACGAATTAGAAAGTGTTATTTTAAAGGCTATTAAAAAACAAGCAATCAATAAAAATTATAAATGGTAAAAAACTAGTAAAAATAGTTTCTGTTAAATCCGCATATACTTAAGTTGGTTTTTACGAATTTTTTAGTTGACCACTAATTGCTGACCAATAGAAAGTGAGTTTGTTTTTAAATAATTTGCATTCTTAAGAATGGCAACTGTAGTGTTAAATTTTCTAGCAATTGAATACAGCGTATCTCCTTTTTTCACTTTATAAAACTCCTGTGTTGATTTTTTTGAATTAATCTCTGGTTTGCTGTAGTTTTTTTTAGTTTCTTTTTTTATTTTTTTTAACTCTTTTTCACGCAACTTATCAAACTCATATAATTTATATTCTTCAATAATTTTAATGAGTTTTTGAGGATATTTTTTATCTGTTGCGTACCCAGCTTTTTTTAAGCCTCTGGCCCAACCCTTATAATCTGATTTTCGTAATTTAAACAAACTAGCGTAACGTCTTCTTCCACTCAAGAATTCTGAATGATCTTTGTAAGAACTTTGAACGTATTTATACTTTCTAAAACATTCTCCTTTTTCATCATCATCATGATATACTTTGGATCCTTTCCATCCAGTATGGCATTTAATTCCAAAATGATTGTTAGATTTAGAGGCTAATTGACTTCTTCCATTACCAGACTCTAGAATCCCTTGAGCAAGAGTAACACTAGCAGGAATATTATATTTATGCATTTCTAACACGGCCAAAGGGGCATATTTTCTAACGTATTGAAGTGTGTATTTATTTAGAGATTTATTTCCTTTCTCTAGCTTTTTAACATGTTGTAACTGTCTTACTGAAGGTAATTTATTAATAGGATTCTTTACAGCTTTTACTTTGTTGTTTTTCTTAGTAGAAATTTTTCTACTAGAACTACAACTTGCTAGAAATAGCATACATAAAACTGCAAAAAATAATTTAAACCTCATTTATAGTATTTTTAAACCGCTTTGCTTACTTATTAATCGCTGGTTAAAACCTTCTATTCCTTGTAAACCACCTGAATGAATGATTAGTATTTTACTTCCATTTGGAAACCTGTTTTTTTTAATCATATCTAGTACTCCAAACACCATTTTTCCGGTGTAAATTGGATCTAGCGGAATTTGGGTTGCTGCTTTAAATAGATTGATGAAATGAATCAATTCATCTGTATATTTCCCATAACCACCAAAATGATAGTCGTTCAACAATTGCCAATTATATAGACTTTTAGAATATTGTTGAATTTCATTCTTTAAAAAACTTCCCTTTAATGCAGGAAAACCAAGAACTTTCTGATGCTTTTGGGCACTATTAATAATTCCAGCAATAGTTCCTCCAGTACCTACACATGAACAAATATAATCAAACTGATGGTCTTCTTTTGTTAAAATCTCTTCACATCCTTTTACAGCTAAATTATTAGTACCTCCTTCAGGAATTAAATAAAAATCCTCATATCTTTCTTGAAGATTTTTAATAAAATTAGTTGTTGTTTTATTTCTATAGGCTTCTCTAGAAATAAATTCTAATTTCATACCATGATCAAAAGCTTTTCTTAAGGTTGTATTGGTTGCAAGTGTTTTAGAAACATCAATCCCTAATTCATCACCTCTGATAATTCCTATTGTTTGAAGATTTTTTAAATTACCAGCAACAGCAGTAGCAAGAATATGGTTGGAATAAGCACCCCCAAAAGTAAGGAGTGTTTTCTTTTGCAGGTGTCTAGCTTCTTGAAGGTTGTATTTTAATTTCCTAAACTTGTTCCCAGATACTAGTGGATGAATCTGATCTTCTCTTTTGATAAAAAGTTGGTAGTTGTTATCCTGTAGTTCTGGCAGAACTATTTGTTGATTTTTAAGCTGTATTTGAGAATCAAAATCCATAAGTCGTAATGACAAGTTATGAAAATTTTTCGACCTCTTCTTCTACTAATTCCCAATCATACATTAAAGATTCTACTGCTGCTTTTTTAGCTTTATAGTTTTCAAAGAAGTTAGGCTTGCTAGAAACTTGGTCATAGTTTTCTGCTAATTCTAAATCTATCTTGGAAATTTCTGCTTCTAAATCACCAATCTGAGTTTCAATTTTAGTTAACTTGTTTTTTAGTTTCCTTAGTTGTTTCTCTTGATCTCTGGTTAATTCATGTTCTTTTTTTGAAGCACTTTTATCAACTTTAACAACGGTTCTTTTTTCTGCTTCTCGAAGATTTTCCATCTTGTGTTGTTCTAAGAAATAATCAATATCTCCTAGATATTCTTTAATAACTTTATCTTTAAAACCAAATACAGTTGAAGTTAAACCTTGTAAGAAATCTCTATCATGAGATACTACAATCAAGGTTCCATTAAATTGTTTTAATGCTTCCTTTAGCACGTTTTTAGAGGCAATATCTAAGTGATTTGTTGGCTCATCCATGATTAAAACATTAA
>OJIO01001463.1_pt1 | contig 10301 bp, 11 predicted proteins | sample 1595621 | NCBI WGS metagenome assembly OJIO01 (sample SAMN05416776, study PRJEB24817) | seawater metagenome | isolation source: Sea water | place: Canada:Atlantic | collected 2013-07
AGATTTCTGCCTGTCTCGTGGGCTCGGAGATGTGTATAAGAGACAGGTATAGAAGTGAATCAAGGTGAGATTGTAGGATTGCTTGGTCCAAATGGAGCGGGTAAAACTACTACATTTTATATGATGGTAGGCTTTGTACAACCAAATGCGGGACATGTATATCTTGATGGAGAAGATATAACAGGATTGGCCATGTATCGTCGAGCTCAAAAAGGTTTAGGTTATTTGCCTCAAGAACCTTCTGTGTTTAGGAAGCTTTCTGTTGAGGATAATATTTCTGCCATCTTAGAAATGACAGATCTATCTAAAGCAGAACAAAAAGACAAATTAGAATCGCTTATAGATGAATTTGGCTTACATAAAGTACGAACAAATCTCGGCGATTCTCTTTCTGGTGGTGAGAGAAGACGGACAGAGATAGCGAGATCATTAGCATCTAGCCCCAAATTTATTCTACTCGATGAGCCATTTGCAGGAATTGACCCGATAGCTGTGGAGGATATTCAATCTATAGTTGAAAAATTAAAGGATAAGAATATTGGAATCTTGATAACGGATCATAATGTACAAGAAACATTGAGTATTACAGAAAGAGCCTATCTTATGTTTGAAGGAAATATTTTGAAGACAGGAACAGCGGAAGAGTTGGCAGCCGATGAAATGGTTAGAAAAGTGTACCTCGGTCAGAATTTTGAATTAAGAAAGAAAGTTCCTGGATTACGTAAAAAGAGTATAGATGAATCCAATGAAGATTCCAAGAACTTTCAACCTGAGAATTTGGACCGTGAGGAAACTGACAAAAAGAAAGTTCCTGGGACACGCGAAATGAACAAAAAGGGAAACCTTGAAGGTTCTACGAACGTTGAATCTAAAAAGTCTGATCTTGATGAGACGAACATAAAGAAAAGCGGTCAAAGTGAATAAGCTACTAATATCAATTTCAATAATTTCTGCGATTGTCGTTTTTAATAGTTGCGATAAGCCCGAACGAACGATAATGACAAGCGAAGAAAAGGCTATGCTCGATAGTTTATATGCTAAACGTGTATCCGGTGTAAGGAAGAAGGCCGATTCTATTTGTAAAGCACGATATCAATCAATTTTCGATTCTGCAAAAGATTCTTTCTACCAAAGTTATGTGAAAGAAATTGAGGCAATCTTAAATGGAGAAGGATGATGTTTGATAAAAAGCGTACATATAAATCAGTGATAGGTGTTCTTTGTATTATAAGCATGATAATATTGTTTTCATTTTCTCAAGGAGATAAAACAGAGCCTGAATCTCAAAAAATAAATTCTATTCCTCCGTTGGTGCAACAAAACCTAACAGCGAAGCTTGATAAATTTAAAAGAACAATTCTAGATAAATGTAAACGAGAAGCTATTGAAGAAGCTGAAATATTTGTAGATAGTTTAGTCTCTGTGGAACTCAGTTTGCTATCAAGTGACACGATATCTTTCCCAGCTAAGCCAGTTAGACCAGTATTACCAGAAAAGATAATTCTGAATGACAGTACACTTATTGATCCTATCTTTTAATATCAATAATAAGAGAACGCTCCTCATTGAAGATATTTAAATATATTAGCGATGTGAAGAGTATCAATCTTATCATAGAGAAAATAGGGAATACGGTATCATGGCTCAATGTAGCTCTTATCATCTTAATTTGTTTGGATGTCTTATTTCGGTATTTCTTTTCATTTTCAAAAAATTGGATATTAGAATTGGAGTGGCACATGTTTGCACTTGTGTTTTTGCTAGGCAGCGCTTATGCATTGCAAGCAGATAAACATGTGAGGGTTGATGTGTTTTATCAGAACTTCTCAGAAAAAACTAAAACGATTGTAAATCTTTTTGGCACTCTAGTCTTTCTTATACCGTGGTGTTATTTGGTAATAACAACCTCTTATAAATTTGCTAATAATTCTTGGTACATCAAAGAAGGTAGTAATCAGCCAGGTGGACTTCCAGCAAGGTATATTATTAAAGGGATGATCGTTGTAGGGTTCATTTTATTGGCAATGCAAGGAGTATCTCTTATTATCAAATATTCGAATCAATTAATCCGTAAAGAATGGAAATAATCGGCATCATTATGTTTCTGGTCATTTTTATTCTAATTCTATTTGGGTATCCAGTGGCTTTGACTCTTGCTGGGGTAGCTACTATCTTTGGTCTTTTGTTTGTGCCTGATTTTCTGGACTTACTTCCATTGAGAATCATGGGTGTAATGCAGAATTATGTCTTGATTGCTGTGCCTTTATTTATTTTCATGGGTTTGATGCTTGAGAAATCTGGATTAGCAGAATCGTTGCTTAAAACTATGGCAAAAATGTTTGGAACTGTTCGTGGAGGACTTGCAGTTTCGGTTGTTATAGTTGGTGCCTTACTTGCCGCTTCGACGGGGATTGTGGGAGCTACAGTTATAACCATGGGTTTAATCAGTTTACCTACTATGCTGAAGCAAAATTATGACCCAAAATTAGCAACTGGCGTAATAGCTTCTTCCGGAACTCTTGGACAAATTATTCCACCTTCGATAGTACTTATATTATTAGGTAGCGTGCTCAATGTTTCTGTTGGGAAAATGTTTTCTGCCGCGCTTGTTCCTGGGCTTTTGTTGGTCGGCATTTATGTTGCGTACATTCTAATAATTGCTAGATTAAGACCAGAAGTTGCTCCATTACCTGAGCTAGTTGAAGAAATAAAAGATAGGGCATTTTATATTAATGTTATAAAAGCATTTTTAATGCCATTGTTACTAATTTTGGCAGTACTCGGATCTATCTTTGCTGGTGTAGCTTCACCAACAGAAGCAGCGGCAGTAGGTGCATTAGGAGCTGTGATTTTAACTACCTTGAATGGAAAGTTTTCAATTGCTGATATCAAAGAAGTATCTCGAAGCACTACTCATCTTACCAGTATGGTTTTTCTTATTCTATTAGGAGCTACTACTTTTGCATTAGTGTTTAAAGGATTAGGTGGAGATACGTATCTGATTCAGATGGTTACTGGTGGAAACCTTAGCCCAACAGCGTTTTTATTACTGGTAATGTTAGTCGTATTCATAGCTGGTTTTTTTATTGATTTTATTGAGATCATATTCATTATTGTTCCAGTTGTTGCACCTATATTTATAGCCATGAAAATGGACTTGATTTGGATAGGTATTCTGTTAGCACTTAATCTCCAGACTTCTTTTCTTTCTCCACCATTTGGATTTGCATTGTTTTATCTGAAAGGAGTCGCTCCACCAGAAGTCACAACTGGTCAAATTTATAGAGGAATTATACCTTTTTTGATTTTACAGATTTTAGTATTGTTGTTGGTATTTTTATGGCCAGATGTGATTTATCTAGTTTAACTGAGATTATCATTATTCTACGATTCATACTTTCATTCTGTTTTCTACCTTAAAAGCTAGATGAGTAAATTATAGTATTCGAAAAATTTCTATTCAGCACAAGCTCCTCTCCATTCAAAATCATATATTTGTCTCCATAATGAAAGGAGGAAAGACAATACTAGCAAAAGAAAGGTTCAAACTTACGATAGAGAGGCTCTGCCATGAGTTGATCGAGAAGTATGAAGACTTTTCTGAAACATGTATCATTGGTGTACAGGAAAGAGGTGTGTTGTTGGCAGATCGAGTTATAGAACGCCTTAAAGTCCTTTCCCCAAAGATTACAATTGAATACGGCAAGTTAGATATTACTTTTTATAGAGATGATTTCAGAACTCGCACAGAACCTCTTAAGGCATCAAGCACTGAAATTGATTTCTTGATAGAAAATAAGAAGGTTATCTTGATAGACGATGTTTTATATACTGGCCGGACCATACAAGCTTCATTAGCAGCTTTACAAGATTTTGGAAGACCAGCACAAGTGGAACTTCTTACTTTAGTTGATAGACGATTTAACAGGCATTTACCCATATGTTCAGATTATACTGGGATAACAGTAGATGCTCTTGATGAAGCCTATGTTAAGGTAGAATGGGAAAACTTAGACGGACAAGATAGAATTCTTCTCTTTTCAGCAAAACGAAATAATTAAAGGAAGCGAATGGCAAATTCCACACTTAGCACCAAGCACCTCCTAGGTATCAAATATATCACAGCAGATGATATAAATTTGATTTTTAAAACAGCTGAGAATTTTAAAGATGTAATAAACAGACCTATCAAAAAGGTTCCAAGTCTAAGGGACGTTACCATAGCTAATCTTTTTTTTGAAAACAGCACACGTACGAGGATATCATTTGAATTGGCGGAGAAAAGATTAAGCGCTGATGTGGTTAATTTTTCTGCGGCCTCTAGTTCAGTTAAAAAAGGAGAAACATTACTTGATACTGTAAATAACATTCTTGCAATGAAGGTAGATATGGTTGTCATGCGGCATCCTGCAGCTGGAGCCCACCATTATTTATCTAAGCATATAGACGCAAATATCATCAATGCAGGTGATGGAACTCATGAACATCCAACTCAAGCTTTGCTAGATGCATTTTCAATGAGAGAGCAATTAGGCGATCTGAAAGGGAAGAAAATAGTTATTATCGGTGATATTATGCACAGTAGAGTAGCTCTGAGTAATATTTTTTGCTTGATTAAATTGGGTGCAAAAGTTAAAGTATGTGGCCCACCGACCCTAATACCAAAATATATTACTAGCCTTGGGGTAGAGGTAGAATATAGCATCAAAGATGCATTAGAATGGTGCGATGTAGCTAATATTCTCAGAATCCAATTGGAACGAATGGATATCAAATACGTACCAAGTCTGAGAGAATATGCTATGTATTATGGTGTTAATAAGAAATTACTAGACAGTATAAAAAAGAAAATAGTTATCATGCATCCAGGGCCTATTAATAGAGGTGTAGAATTATCAAGTGATGTAGCAGATTCTGAACAAGCAATCATTCTTGATCAAGTTGAGAATGGTGTGGCTGTAAGAATGGCTGTACTCTTTCTTTTAGCTGGAAATAGATCAAATTAATATTCAAAAAACAGAAAATCTGCCTTTAATGTTTTCTTTGGTATTAGAATTGATACCATAGTTAAAGAAATATTAACTTCGGAAATCGATATAACCTTCTGCAGATTCTTGCAGTTCTTTGCGTGGACGACAATACAATATAAAATATGAAATCATTATATACTTTACTTTTTGCTCTTATTGGTTTTTCAGTTATAGGCCAACATGATATCAATATCGAGCTTAAGAACTATGAAGGAGATACTGTGATTATTGGTAATTACTATGCTGATAAGCAGATGGTAAGGGATACCGTCTCAGGAAATAAAGGTAAGTTTGAATATGAGGGAAATGATACACTTAAGCCGGGGGTATACTTTGTATTGTTACCTGAGGATAATAATTTCATGCAGTTTTTTCTAAATGGCAAGGATCATGAATTTGATATGACATGGGATATTAAAAAAGGTGGAGATGTTTCCTTCAAAGGATCAAAAGACAATGAAGCTTTTTCTAAATACATGAAGTTTATTGCTGAAAAAAGACCTATTGCAGATGAAATAAGAGCAAGAATATCAGCTGCTGATACGACAGGTGTGAAAGATGAATCGGCAGAAAAAGAACTGAAAAAGATTGATGATGATGTAAAGGCAAAACAAAAGGAAATCGTCGCAGATCTTCCTGAATCAGTTTCAGCTAGATTTATAAAGTCAAGTTTTCAAGTTGATATACCCGAGTTTGAGGGAGAAGATGCTCGGTTCAAAACTTACCGTTTCTATAAACAACATTATTTTGATCATATAGAACTTGGAGATCAAGTAAATTTAAGAACGCCCTATTTACATCAAAGAGTAGATTATTATTTAGAGAAGTTGACACCTCAAGATCCTGATAGCATCAAAGTGTCTATTGATTATTTGCTCGGTGAAATGGAACCAGCAAAAGAGACTTGGAAGTACTATTTGTCTTATTTTTTAAATAAATATGCAAAGCTTAAGATTGTTGGGTATGATGCGGTATACGTTCATTTGATTGATAAGTACTATGCTACAGGCAAAGCTGATTGGGTATCTGAAGAGAACCTTACGAAGATGAAGGATCAAGCCGATAAGTTCAGGAACATTCTCATTGGCGAGAAATTCCCAGACATTACGACATATAAAGCGGATAGTTTAAAAACTCCGGTTAGGTTATGGGATATCGATTCAGATTATACTATTGTATTATTTTGGGCACATGATTGCGGGCATTGTACTAAGTCAATGCCAGCAATAGTAGAATTCTATGATGAATATGAATCGAAAGGTGTGACCCTTCTTTCTATCTGTACTAAAGGAAGTAAGAAGACTAAACCATGTCAGGAAGCCATCCCAAAGAAAAAAATGGACAAATTCATCAACACCTTTGATGAATACCAAAGATATAGAAGGATAGTAGCTATTCCATCCACGCCAAAAATTTTCATTTTAGATAAAGACAAAAATATTTTAATCAAGGATATTCCTGCTAAGGATTTAAAAAGTATAATGCCTGAGATTATAAGAATAGACAAAGAGAAGAAAATAGAAAAGATGTAAAACATTGTTTTTCGAACAAAATTGTCTCACTTTATCAGTAGGATATTTATATATATGAGTAATTGTTTTTGTATTTAAATGAATTTGGATTAACCCTTTATCGTATAAAGAAGAAAGAATATGATATATACAATGGGATGGGAAGGCCTTAGGAATTATAAAAGTCTTAGTAATTCTAGGAACACAAATAGAAATTTGGATAAACCGAGTTACCCAAATAAGATTAGGAGAATTATACCAGGTTTGGTTTCAGATCTCCAACAAAAAAATAATGAGTTATTACGGAGTTTTCCATGGTTGAATTCAACTAGAACAACATTTGAAGTATTGAGTGAAACTATAAAGTATGCTAATGAAAATTATGGAAGTAAGACATTTAATATTATCAATTTAGGAAGATTTGATACGGAAAGTAATATTTGGAGCTGGTCATGGACTGATATTGGTAATAATTTTTTGAGTAGTTCAAAATCAATGATGTTTAAAGATTATGGCTCTAATAAAAATATTGAAGTACTAGCAAAGGCTATGTGGTACACTACAAAAAAAGAGAAAATTGAGGTTGTGGCATTATGCGCCAAACTTGTATCGAGCGTTGGTTTAGAGATCCAAGTTAAAGGAGGCGTTGAACACTTCTATTTATTAAGTGTTCCTACTGAAATATAAATTAAGTATGAAACTAACTTCATTTCATACGATAACTTAGAGCTAATACCACTATTTTATTTATACAAGAAATTGATCAAGAAAAAAATCCAAGTAAGATTAAAATACCAATATGTCGGACATCTCAAAGATGTCCGACATATTTTTTCTCAACGACAATAAAGCTTAATTATTCCTCTATTACCTTCAATATCAATTTCCCTTTTTTATCACCTGAGAATAAACGACCAAAAGTTTCATGAAAGTTTTCGATTCCATCATAGATATCTTCTTTTGACTTCAATTTACCTTCCATCATCCACATTCCCATTTGTTGGGCTGCCGTTCGGTAATCTTGAGCATAGTCCATTACGACCATACCTTGCATTGTTGCACGTTTAACCAGTAAGTTAAGATAGTTGCTTGGGCCTTTGACGGGTGTAGTGTTATTGTATTGTGAAATTGCACCACAAATAACTATTCGTGCATGCATTTTTAATTTTCCTAAAGCTGCATTTAAAATATCACCACCGACATTATCAAAATAAACGTCTATTCCTTTTGGACAATGTTGCTTTATACCCGCTTTTATATTTTCATTTTTATAGTCTATAGCACCATCGAAGCCTAAATCATTAACGAGGTAGTCACATTTTTCTTTTCCACCGGCTATTCCGATAACAGTACAACCTTTTATTTTAGCTATTTGGCCGACTATACTTCCAACAGCACCAGCTGCACCCGAAACTAAGACAACGTCCCCTTCTTTGATTTTTCCGACTTCTAATATTCCAAAATAGGCGGTCATTCCAGGCATTCCAAGAGTGCCGATGTACATTGGCATTGGAGCAAGATTAGTGTCCACTGGATAATATCCTTCTCCATCCGTAACATTATATTGTTGAACTCCTCCCCAACCAGTGAGGACATCACCAACTTTATATTTAGGGTGATTGTTTGATTTTATCACTTTTCCAATCGAACCAGCTCGCATAACATCGTCTATAGCTACAGGTGGTATATATGATGGAGCATCATTCATCCATCCTCTCATAGCTGGATCTAAGGAGATGTAGTGATTCTGTATTAAAACTTCACCGTCATTAAGTTCAGGAATTTCAGCTTCAACAAGTTTCCAAGTTTCTTCATCGGGCATTCCCATTGGTCGTTTTACTAATACTTGTTGTTTGTTCATATTTTCTTATTTATAGAAGTCTGTTTTATTTGTAGAAAGATTTTGTTATAATGATAAACCTCCATCCAGTGTTATTGTTTGCCCTGTCATGAAAGATGTTTTTTCGGAAGCCAACCAAATTACTGCTTCAGCAATCTCATTTACATCTCCAAATCTTCCCATAGGAACATACTTAAGTAGTTTCTCATCTATACCTTGTTGTGTAAGTACTGCAGCATCAAGCATTGGAGTTTGAGTATATGAAGGACATACCGCATTGATTCTTATGTTTTTTGATCCATATTCTAATGCTGCTGACTTTGTCATTCCCACAACTGCAAATTTACTGGCACTGTAGGCAAGGTTATATCCAGAAGCTTTAAGACCAGCTAACGAAGCGATATTTACTATGTTTCCATGACCTTGTTTTTCCATTACTTTAAGGCTAGCTCTTAGACAATGAAATACTCCTGTTTGATTGATAGCTATTACATTGTTCCAGTCTTCGAAGGAGTGATCAGCTGTCTTTGAACGAGTTTTATTCATTACTCCAGCATTATTGACCATGATATCAATCTTGCCATATTTTACCATCGTATCGGTGATTAATAATTCAATGTCAGAGTAATTGGTTACATCAGTTTTTATTGCAACATTTCCATTACTAAGGGTATTGCATTTCTCAGCAACGGCTTTGGCATTCTCCAAATTAATGTCAGATACGATTACAGATGCACCCTTTGATGCAAAAAGTTCTGAACAAGCGGCTCCGATTCCTGATCCAGCTCCAGTAATAATAACAACCTTACCTTTAAATTCCATTATCTATTTTATTAATATTATACAAACAAGCTGCAATGCCCTTAGCCCTCTAAAAAAGATTTTCTATTCTATTCTTCTGAATTGCCTGCCATGCCATCATGCACAGAAACTGAGATGACTTATCCAAGTGTTTAAATTTCTCATTTGTGGTCAATCCTTTTTCATACCTATAATAAATCTGTTGCACAATAACTGCTATTTTGAATAGACCATAAGCATAGTAAAACACCAAATTGTCAATTTCTCTTCCGCTCCTTTGAGCATATAGCTCAGCTATTTCTGTACGACTTGGATTTCCAGGTAACATGGTAGGAGAAGGCAGTCCTTCTATTAGCGGCGGGGGATCTGAAGGCATAGACCAATATGCGATTGAAGTACCTAAGTCCATCAATGGATCTCCTAATGTGCACATTTCCCAATCTAATACTGCATTGATTGAATTCCAAGAAGTATCAGTAAATACGACATTGTCATATTTGAAGTCATTATGAATGAGACAATGGTCATAATTCTTTGGTTGGTTTGCTTCCATCCATTTCATTACCTTATTTGCTTCAGGGACTTCTTGTGTTTGTGCATTTAGATATTGCTTTCCCCAATTAGTTACTTGTCGTTCTACATATCCATTTGATTTGCCAAGATTTTCCAAGCCACAAGGTTTATAATCTGTAGAATGAAGTTCTACAAAAGTATCTAACCATGAGTTAGATATTCTTGCAAAATCATCAGCTGAGATCTCAAGCTCTTTTGCTCTTTTGTAGGTAATGATTTCTCCTTCTATCTTCTCCATTATATAAAAAGGACGCCCTAGAATATTCTCATCTTCACTATATGCATAAGCCTTAGGGATTTTAGAAAAACCCTTTGATAATTGGCTGAGTACCTTGTATTCTCTGCTCATATCATGGCCTCGCTTTGTGGCTCCTATTGGTGGCATTCTAAGAACATATGATTTGTCATTAGATTCAATAAGGTAAGTAAGGTTGGAATATCCGTTTGAAAATTGACTTACTTTTAAATCAGCTTTGATATCATGGATTAATTCATTTTCATACCTGTCTCTTATACACATCTGACGCTGCCGACGAAGAGGATAGT
>OJIO01001464.1_pt1 | contig 10270 bp, 10 predicted proteins | sample 1595621 | NCBI WGS metagenome assembly OJIO01 (sample SAMN05416776, study PRJEB24817) | seawater metagenome | isolation source: Sea water | place: Canada:Atlantic | collected 2013-07
GCGCAGAGGGCTGGCAACTTAGCAATCCGCCAATTTTGTCAATGGCGGCCATACGGGCCAGTTTAGATACTTTTAAACAGGCAGGTTTTGAAAATTTAAGAGCAAAAAGCGAGACATTAACTGGGTATCTTGAATTCTTACTAGATGAATTAGATAATGATGATATTAACATTATCACCCCAAGAAATAAAGATGAGCGAGGTTGCCAACTGAGCATACAGGTTAAAAACGCAGACAAAGCGCTGCATACAAAACTAACACAAGCTGGTGTTATTAGTGATTGGAGGGAGCCCAATGTTATTCGAGTTGCCCCAGCACCTTTATACAACAGCTATGAAGATGTATTTGAATTTGTAACACGATTAAAAAGTATTTTATAACATGGAAAACAGTAATCAAAAATTACTAATTATTGGAGCAGGACTATGCGGTAGCCTAATGGCGCTGCGTATGGCACAAAGAGGATATCAAGTGCAACTGGTAGAAAAACGCCCAGATCTTCGTGATGTTACTCAAGATGCTGGACGTTCCATCAACTTATCTCTTAGTGATCGTGGCCTAAAAGCATTGCGTCTTGCAGGTGTTGAAGAGCAGGCCCTAGAATTATGCATCCCAATGTATGGCCGCATGATTCATGATCAAAAAGGCAACACCTTTATGAGTAATTACAGCGGAAGAGATGGAGAATATATAAATTCTATTTCACGCCCAGGATTAAACATGCTGTTATTAGATAAGGCAGAAGAGATGCCAAATGTTGAACTAATTTTCAACAAGGGATGTACCGCTATAGACCTTGAAAAAGGGACTGCTACTTTTACAGATTACAACACCAAACAAGAAAGCACCTTTGAGGGAGATCTAGTTTTAGCCACAGACGGCGCAGGCTCTGTAGTGCGAAAGGCTATGTTTGAAAAACGAGAACTCTTGTTTAGTTTCTCTCAACAATGGCTCACTCATGGGTATAAAGAAATCACCATACCAGCTACCAAAGATGGCGGCTATAGAACCGAGAAAGGAGCACTGCATATTTGGCCTCGTGGAGAAGATATGCTCATTGCCCTTCCTAATTTAGATGGTAGTTTCACCGTAACGCTGTTTGCACCCTATGCAAATACAAAATATTGTTTTGACAATTTAACAACTCCAGAAATGGTCCAGGAATATTTCACCCAAGAATATCCTGATGCTATTGCACTGATGCCAAATCTAGTTACAGAGTTTTTTGACAACCCTACAGGACCTCTGGGCACCATAAGGTGTTCTCCTTGGCACTGTTATGAAAAAGTTGTCTTACTTGGAGATGCTGCACACGCAATTGTGCCCTTTTATGGGCAAGGCATGAATGCTAGTTTTGAAGATGTTTTTGTGTTTGACGAAATACTAGACAAACATCAGGGAGATTGGAAAACAGTGTTATCTGAGTATGAAAAAACACGCAGAAAAGACACCGATGCAATTGCCAATTTGGCCTTAGACAATTTTCATGAAATGAAAGAGCACACTGCAAGCCCATTGTTTCAAGAAAAACGTAAATTAGAAATGACTTTTGAGGGAGAATTTCCTACAGCGTATTGTAGTAAATATTCTTTAGTTACTTTTAATGAAGATATTTCATACCACCAGGCAATGACAAGAGGAAGAGCACAAGACAAAACAATCTTAAAACTCTTATCTGAGGGATTACTTCCTGATAGTATGCAAACCCACGAGAAATTAAAATTAGTACAACAACAAACAAACGCACTGCTTCAAGAAAGTGAAGCAGTGGGCAAATTATAATACATTATGGGAAAATTAGTAGCAGGAAAAGCAACACCAAGAGGTGCATATCCACATATTAAAAGAGCAGGTGATTTTTTATTTGTCAGCGGAACCAGTTCTCGCTTGCCAGACAACACCATTGCAGGGGCCAATAAAATAGATGACATGGGCACCCTCTTTTTGGATATAAAACAGCAAACTAGAGCTGTTTTAAACAACATAAAAGATGTACTTGCCTCAGAAAACGCAAGCATGGAGGATGTTGTTGATGTAGGTAGTTTTTTAGTAAACATGAATGATTTTGGAGGCTACAATGAGGTTTATGGAGAGTTTTTCAGTAAAGAAACAGGCCCTGCAAGAACTACGGTTGCAGTACACCAATTACCACACCCACATCTTGTTATAGAAATTAAAGTAACAGCCTACAAACCACTATAAAATTTATAGACTAAGTTAATTATAGCATACCACTGGATTTTAAAAATAACATCTTGGACTTATGGACTATTTAAAAAATTACATAAACGGAAACTACTGCGATGCCGCTTCTGGCACGTGGATAGATAATTACAATCCAAGTGATGGTAGTGTGTATGCTCAAATTCCAGACTCAAGCAAAAAAGATGTAGCAAATGCTTACACCGCTGCACAGGATGCTTTCCCTGAGTGGTCTAATACTACCATAGAAACTAGAAGTGAAATATTGCTGAAAATAGCAGACCTTATCCATGAAAATCTAGCCGTATTGGCTCAGGCAGAAGCAAAAGATAACGGTAAACCGCTATCACTGGCTAAGTCGGTAGATATTCCTAGAGCAAGTGCTAATTTTAGATTTTTTGGAAATGCTATAACTCAGTACGCAAGCCAGGCGCATCAAAGTGTTGGATTAAACACAATGAACTACACCCTAAGACAACCCATTGGTGTTGTAGGTTGTATTTCTCCTTGGAATCTACCTTTATATCTATTTACTTGGAAAATTGCTCCTGCCCTTGCCGCAGGAAATTGTGTAGTGGCAAAACCAAGTGAGGTAACTCCCATGACAGCCTACATGCTAGGTGATATATGCACCAAGGCGGGTCTTCCTCCTGGAGTATTAAACATTGTTCATGGAACGGGGCCCTCCACAGGGCAGGCCATTGTAGCCCACCCAAATATTAAAGCAATATCTTTTACAGGTGGCACACAAACAGGAGCGCATATAGCCAGGACTGCAGCTCCTATGTTTAAAAAACTTTCCTTAGAGCTAGGTGGGAAAAACCCCAACCTCATCTTTGCAGATTGCGATTATGAAAAAATGCTTTCGGTGACCGTAAAATCTTCTTTTGCCAACCAAGGACAAATTTGTTTGTGTGGCAGCAGAATATATGTAGAGGAAACAATTTTTGAAAAATTTAAAAAAGACTTTGTAGCCAAAGTTGCTGCATTAAAAGTGGGCAATCCCTTTGATACAGACACCAATATTGGTGCGCTTGTATCAAAATCTCATATGGAGAAAGTACAATCTTACATTGAAATAGCCAAGCAGGAAAATGGCACTATTTTATATGGAGGTAAGCCTGTAAATGTTGCAGGGAGCGAAAAGGGGTATTATTTGCAACCTACGGTAATTGAGATACAAGACAACCAATGCCGTGTAAACCAAGAAGAAATTTTTGGTCCAGTGGTTACTCTTATGTCATTTAAAACAGAGACAGAAGCCCTTAAGCTTGCTAATGATGTAAAATACGGCCTATCGGCAACCCTTTGGACTAGTAATATTGACAGAACCATGCGCCTCTCTAATGATATTCAAGCAGGAATTGTTTGGGTAAACACATGGCTTAACCGAGATTTACGAACACCCTTTGGCGGAGTTAAACAAAGTGGAGTAGGAAGAGAAGGTGGCTTTGAGGCTCTGAATTTTTTCACAGAAGCAAAAAACGTTTGTATTTCTTATCAAGGAAATATATAATTGAACACATAACACCAGAGATACCATAAAGACTATGAATTTAGATTTAAAAAATAAAAATGCCATGATCTGTGGAGCCACAGCGGGCATAGGAAAAGCCACAGCAATGCAATTGGCCGCTATGGGAGCAAGCATTACCCTAGTAGCTAGAAATAAGCAGAAGCTTAAAGCAACACTAGCACTATTGCCATCAAAGGACAATCAAACACATAGCTACTTGGTAGCAGATTTTACAAATCCAGCACAATTGAAAGAGCAAGTAACTGCGGCTGTATCAAAAACAAACTATCATATTTTAGTAAACAATACGGGAGGCCCAAAAGGCGGACCTATTTTTAGTGCAGATACCTCAGAGTTTATAAACGCTTTTTCTATGCACCTAGAATGCAATCAAATCTTAGTGCAAGGGTTGGTTCCAGCAATGAAACAAGACGGTTATGGACGTATTATAAATGTAATCTCTACCTCTGTCAAACAACCTATTGATGGTTTGGGAGTTAGTAACACCGTTCGAGGAGCTGTAGCTAGTTGGAGTAAAACAATGGCTAACGAACTTGGGCAATACGGTATAACTGTTAACAATGTATTGCCAGGTTTTACTGCCACAGATAGATTGGCTAGTATTATTAGTAATGCCGCCAAGCGTTTTGATGGCTCACAGGAAAAAGCTACTGCTTTTATGAAAAGTATTGTTCCTGCCAAGCGTTTTGCACAACCAAAGGAAGTTGCAGATGCAATTGCATTTTTAGCGAGCCCTGCTGCTGGTTATATTAATGGTATTAATTTACCTGTTGATGGTGGGAGAACAAAAAGTTTGTAACTTGAACCTATCAAAATAATTTCTCACACACGCGATCATGAGCAAAAGAAAACTACGCATTAACGGTCATTCTCACCTACTTCCATATCCAGAGGACATTCCTCAGTTTATGAAAGACAAAGGTATATTTTGGGTAGATAAAGACCGAAAATTTATGTTGCAGAAAGACTGGAGCCGCCCAGTGACAGATTCTAGTTTTTTCTTAGACGAAAAATTGGCGTGGATGGAGCACAATAAGATTGATCACGCAGTGGTACTTAATCTTTCTCAGCTCTACGGAAATGGCCTACGTGTAGAGGAAATGAAACAAGCATTGCGTTTTCAGAATGACTTTAATGCCAAGGTACAAAAAGACCATCCATCAAAATTTACCACTGGATTTGTGGTACACCCAGGTTTTGTAAGAGGTGCTTGTTGGGAGATTGAACGCTGTGTAGAAGAATTAGGGATGCAGTTATTATGCCTGCCCACCCATTATATGGACACCATTGGTACTTGGCGATGTATTTTTGATGAAGAGAACGAGCCCATATTTGAGCTGGCCAATAAATACAACCTAGCTATTGAAATACACCCTTATGATGGAGAAAAGTTCATTAAACTTGAGAATACCTCTTGGCGTTTTCATTTAATATGGATGCTTGCACAATGTGCAGATGCCTATCACTTTTTAACACTCAATGGGTATGCAGATAAATTTCCAAACATGCGTACCTGCTTCGCCCATGGCGGGCAATTAGCACAAATGAATTTAGGAAGACGCATACAAGGCTTTGATGGAAGACCAGATTTATTTGAAGGGAAAGAACACCCAAGAAAATCTGTAGGACATAAAAATATTTTCTTTGACACCCTGGTTCATGATACCGGAGGTCTTGAGTTACTCGTTAGAAATCAAGGATCTCAACAAGTAGTTATGGGTCTTGATGACCCCTACCCTTTGGGTGAGATGGAGAGTGAGCAACAATCCTCATACCCTGGAAAGATTTTAGACCTAGCTATGGAAAGAAAGATTCTTACCCCTACCCAGTGTGATGCTATTTGGGAAGACAATGTAATACAATGGCTATGTGGAGACAACCCCGAGGTGAAACAAAAATTAGTGAATAGAATATTGGGCAACTCCTAACAAAAAATATTGAGTGCATTTTCTACCAGAACATATTGATCAGTACGCCGTAGACCATTCTGGGGAGGAGCCAGAATTATTACAGCAGCTCACCCGTGAAACTTGGCAAAAAGTATTAGCTCCTAGAATGAGCAGTGGCCATTACCAAGGGCGCGTGTTAAGTATGATATCTAAGTTAATACATCCAAAAAATATTCTAGAAATTGGAACCTTTACAGGGTACGCAGCCCTGTGTCTTGCAGAAGGCATGCAAGCAAATGGAACGCTAGACACCATAGATATTAATGAAGAGTTGTATGACATACAACGTAAATATTTTGATGCATCAGGCTATGGCAACCAAATTATACAACACACCGGTAATGCCGTGGATATTATTCCTGACCTTCCAAATTCTTTTGATTTGGTATTTATTGATGCAGACAAGAGTAATTATAAAACCTACCTAGAACTTTTGGTGCCAAAGCTTACATCTGGGGCGGTTATTTTAAGTGATAATGTACTTTGGAGTGGCAAAGTTGTAGAAAAAGTAAACCCCAAAGACATAGATACAAAAGCACTACTGCAGTATAATAAAATACTAAAAGAGCACCCAAAACTAGAAACAGTGTTACTACCCATTAGAGACGGCCTTACGATCTCTAGAGTAAAATAACCCTAGTTTAAAACACAATAATTGTTTGCTATACTTTTTTGGCAAGATATATTGAAACCCCATACCCTAAAACAGCCAAAACACTTCCAACGAGCGCCCCAACTACAATATCACTTGGGTAGTGAACTCCGACATAGATTCTGCTCGCTGCAAAGAGTACAGGCCATATAAAGGCTAGATATACCCAATGATTAAACTTTCTGATACAAAGCACCAGAAAAACAACAATGCAAAAACTTGAGGAGGCATGCCCAGAAAAAAAGCTATAGCTTGTTGGATTCTTTAACACACGAATAACACTGGAGAGACTATCTAGATTATTTGGTCTTATACGCGCCACATATGTTTTTGTAAGATCTGTGATGGCAAGTGTAACTAGAAAAGTGACAATACCACCTAGCAGCAAAATAGCTCCCTTTTTACCTTTATGGTAATAAAAAACTATACCAATAAAATAAAGGAAAAGTGGTGTCCAACTTTCTATTTGAGTGACAAATATCCAAAAAGCGTCATAGGGCTCATTGCCAAGATTATTGAGCCAAACAAGAAGGTCTTGATCCCAATATCTTAAAGAGGAAAACATTAAAGCTTACGTTTGATAGAACCTCCAAAGTCTTCAACATCATCTTTGATTTTTTTAAATCCATCTGTGAGATCCTTGGCACTATCTAGATTAAGGCCCTGCTTATCTGCAGTTTTAGTAATCTCAGATTTAATATCATTGGTCGCGTCTTTTACCTGACGAATACCCTTACCCAAACCTCGAGCAATTTCAGGAATTTTATCTGCCCCGAAAATAAGAAGAACAAAAAATAAAATAAATGCTATTTCTACACCGCTAATGAATAATAAATGAGGCTGTACCATACCACAAAGATAGGGAGATTTGAGAATTTTAAATTCAGAATTTCAAATAAAATCTAAAGCAGAAAATAGTTTTATCAAAAGAATACTAAAAACACAAAACCCGCCACAGGTTTGTAGCGGGTTTTATAGTGGGTTTAACAACCAATACAAGCTAGAGACTAGTTTTTCTCTTTTTCTTTAAATGCTTTAAATTCTCCTAGTTTTTTTCGCTTTGGCCAAACGTTATTGTCTGTATCAATATCTGCAGTTTCTTCATCTGGATCTACCATTATCTTGACAATCTCCATCTGAGAAGCTACTACCTTACGAACTTCTTTATCGTTTTTTCTCCAGATTTGAGCTGGAAAAGTTTCACGTTTTGTACTACCATCACTATAAGTGTACTCAACAATGATTGGCATAGGAATTCCTCCTGGCTTCTCAAAGGTTACATCATAGAAAAAGCTAGGGCTTTTTAATTTTGCTCTATCTTCTGGAGAAATGTTATCCATAATATAGGTTTGTAATGTTGTAACATCATTAAGTGTTTGAGTTTTCATAGCCTCTTCAAAGTCTTCTGAGCCCTCTTCTACTAGATATACCAGTGGTGGAAGATCACTTTCTTTCATACCACGAGCTTCAATCATTTCTCGTACTTGCTTGTTCATTTTTGAGCTTACGTAGTATTTTTTTACATCTTTTACTCCAATATCTGTGTAGTCTGTGCTGTAAAACCAAGCTCTCCAAAACCAATCCAAATCTACGGCAGAAGCATCTTCCATGGTACGGAAGAAATCTTCTGGGGTTGGGTGTTTAAACATCCAACGTTGAGAATAGGTTCTAAATGCATGATCAAACAAATCACGACCCATAATAGTTTCACGCAAGATATTAAGCCCAGTTGCAGGCTTAGAATATGCGTTAGCTCCAAAGTTATAAGTGTTTAATCCTTTTGTCATAATGGGTGCAATAAAATCTTGATCACCTCCCATGTAGTTCACTATTTTTTTGGCAGGTCCACGACGTGATGGATATGCTTTATTAGGTGCTATAGCATCTGGATACCATTCTCCAAAATCTTGTTCGGCAACATACTGCACAAAGGTATTTAGACCTTCATCCATCCATGTCCATTGGCGCTCATCACTATTTACAATCATCGGGAAATAGTTATGACCAACTTCATGAATAATAACACTCATCATACCGTATTTAACACGTTCACTGTAGTTACCCTCAGCGTCTGGACGACCGTAGTTCCAGCAAATCATTGGGTATTCCATCCCCTGTCCTTTTGCATGTACTGAAATTGCTTTATGGTAGGGATAGTCAAAACTCATTCTAGAGTAAGACTTTAACGTACTAGCCACAACTATGGTTGAAAAATCTTCCCATAATGGATTTCCTTCTGGTGGATATAAAGACACAGCCATTACATCTTTTTCTCCAATTTTAACAGCCATCATATCCCAGATGTAACGTCTTGAAGTTGCAAAACCATAATCACGAACATTCTCTGCCTTGTACTTCCAAGTTTTGGTTGCTTTTACATTTGTTTTTGAAGCAGCCTCTGCTTCTTCTTGTGTTACAATTATAACAGGAGTATCGTAGGATTGTTTTGCCCTGTTGTAACGATTCATCATAGTTTTAGAAAACACATCTTTTCTGTTGGTAAGAACACCCGTTGCATCCATAGTGTGATCTGCAGGAACGGTAATACTTACATCATAATCTCCAAAAGGTAATGCAAACTCATCACGACCCCAGAACTGGCTATTTTGCCATCCTTCTACATCACTATACACTGCCATGCGAGGAAAAAACTGAGCTATAACATATCCTTTATTGCCATCATCAAATACCTCATACCCACTACGGGCTCTATCTATGGTGTGGTTTACAATATTATACCACCACTTTATATCAAAAGAATAGCTATCTCCTGGAGACATCGCCTCAGGCATATCGATACGCATCATGGTACGGTTAATAGTGTATGATAGGTTGTTTCCTTTGCGGTCTCTAACATAGTCTATTTTAAAACCTCCATCAAAGGCTTCTCCCATATAACTGTTCACAAAAGAACTTGCCTGCTGTGCAGGAGCAGCTCCGTTTGCCTCAATTAAAGAAGTTTTTGAATCTGAAGCGCGAACATTTTGGTCTAGCTGTACCCACAAGTACTCTAAAACATCTGGAGAGTTATTAGTATAGGTAATTGTTTCTGTACCATAAAGGACTGCTTTATCATCATCCAATACAATATCCATTTTATAATCTGCTTGCTGCTGGTAATACGCTGGCCCTGGAGCTCCAGAGGCAGATCTGTACTGGTTTGGCGAAGAGAACTCTTGATACAACTGCTTGAAGCGGTTGTTATTGAGGTGTCCTGTTTTACGCTCTTGTTGGGTTGCTTCTGTTTCTTGCGCATTAGCAAAACCTGCAGAAGACATTATTAAAATAAATGATAAAAATTTAAGTAATTTCATGGTGCTTTTTAGTTAGATATAGTGTTCAAAAATAGCCTAATATGAGGCGTATACTGCGTGTTATTTAAAATTTAACAATCCTTTAGGATTTTCTTTGTCCAAAACAAGACTCCGTCTTTTTTCAGGAGTTTTAATATGTATGATGTTTTGCTGATCCTCAAAGGTGTCAAACAATATTTTATTTTCAATTTCTATCTGCTCCAGAGCCGATACATTTGTTATTTCTAGGTACAATTTTACTCGGTCTACATCATATTGCAGTCCAATATAGTTGTACTCTCGCTTTGTGCCGTTCACAAAAACCACCAGTTTTTTAAAAACATAGTCTCGCAGTAATAAAACATCTGCAGGGGTCTGCTTTTTGGAATCTAGGTGTACTTCTCTCAGGTTTCGCTCTGTTAATGCTTGCTGAATATCGTCAGTGAAAATTTCTGTAATAATTTGCAGAGACTGCTCCTGGGGCACATACTCTATTTTAGTGGTGCTTGCATAAAATTTATGAACAGCAGCTCCCATAAGTACTGGGAAAACTACCGCTAAAATAAAAACCTTTAAAAATCTCATAAATGCTATAATTGTATAAATTTTATAAATTGTAATGTGATGTATCTAAAGC
>OJIO01001468.1_pt1 | contig 10235 bp, 5 predicted proteins | sample 1595621 | NCBI WGS metagenome assembly OJIO01 (sample SAMN05416776, study PRJEB24817) | seawater metagenome | isolation source: Sea water | place: Canada:Atlantic | collected 2013-07
AGATTTCTGCCTGTCTCGTGGGCTCGGAGATGTGTATAAGAGACAGCAATAATATCTTGAAACCTTATTCTCTTTGCCGCTTTTACTTTTCTTATATAGCTATATAAATCTTACTAAACAAAAAGTTTAGGACACTGCTGAAAAACTATTCTAGCTGAAACCAGCTATTTACTCACTCAACCTTACCTGTAAATAAATAATAGTTTCAAATTGGTTCTTTGAATATCAATATTGTATAGGAGTACTTTAAAGTTGTATTTAGTTCAGTCCGCATTAATAATTACAATTGGTAAGCAGTGATTAAAAGCTACTCTTTTATAATAACATTAGCATCTTCTTTAATTTTTATTATCCCATAATTTGTGAATGCCTTAGGATTTGTACTTTCTTTATTTCCATCAAACGCTACATTCTCTAAATTAAGGATACCTTGATTTAGAATAGCTCCTCCTTCTAAAATTGAGAATGCATTTTTGAGCGTTAGGTTTTTGATGTCAATAGTTGTACCAGAAGATATATTGAATATCCGGTTTGTATTACTACCCGTGATAATTGTATTAGGATCAAGTCCTTTAAAATAAAGGGATTTATTCAAAATTATCTCGGATTGTAGGTTTATTTCATCTGTTATTATTGTATTAAAAGTGATGGTATCTAATTCGCAAGCATCAGCAATTTTCTGACGCATAGATCCTGTTCCAGTATCAGTGGTGTTGTCAACAGTTTCTAACCCTTTACATTTTACAATAGAGAAGTGATCATCTATAGCCTCAGTTTCTCGCAAAAACTTTACATTTAGAGTATCCGTACTGATCTCTAATACGCAAGAGCCTAAATCAGGAACGGAATAAAACATGACTGGGTGATTCAAATTTCCTGAACTAGTCTTTCCTGCAGACCCAGTTGTAATATAAACCGAACCTTGCCCTTCTCCTTCACCATTTATTGCCCTACGATACGCACCGCTGCTTTCAATTTTTCCACTTCCATCACCATTTTCTCCAACTGTATGGATGGTATTATCATATGTATTAGAATTTCCATAATGTCCATTTAGATAATAAGAGCGTTCATAAGAATGACTATGACCAGAGAGTACGAGGTCCACACCATTGTCTTCGAAGATAGGTAGAAAACGTTCTCGCATCTGAATGAGATTTGACTCCAAATCAGAATTATGAGATCCTTTTGTATAGGGAGGGTGATGCCATATGCCTACGATCCATTTGGCAGTTGTATTCTGGATGTCACTCAGGCACCAATTGTACATAGCACCACCGATCGATCGATCCGTTTCATAAGAGTCCAAAATGATAAAGTGCACATGCCCATAGTCAAAAGAATAATAAGCTTCCGTACCACTTGCTAATCCACCTGATTCTCCAGCAGTTGGAAAACTAAAAATATCATAATAGGGTCCAGTTTGACTGTCACTATCTGCGGAGTGCCCATCATGATTGCCAAGACAAGACCATGCTATTGTGTTTTTTAGTTTGTTCTCATACATGTTTTCGAAGATCGCATCTTGATATTGTTGATCTGTTCCATCATTGTAAGCATTGTCACCTAAAAAAAGTATCATATCGGTATGATCGGAGCCTATATAATTGTAATAAGCATCTCTTACCGCTCTAGCATCATTATTACCTGTACCACAGTCGCCAAGTATCCAAGCGGTCAATGATCCATCGGTAGATGGAGTAGGGTGAGTCTTGAAGTACAGATCGCTAGCTGTTTCTTTTTGAATGCCTAAACTATCTTTTATTTCATAGTAATATTTAGTCTCAGGAAGTAAATTTATAATCGATAATTCATGCTCTGTTACCTTTGAGGTTTCTGAAATTGAATCAGTAAGATTGTTCAGTGAAGTACCATAAAGTACAGTGCATTTTGAAGTCAAATCTGTCCTCCATTTGAGGGTTATTGAAGACTCACTTGCCTTTTGAAGATATGGACCTCTTACTATAGATGCGGGAGTACCATCTTGACCGACCAACGAAAAGTCAAAACTAATATCTGAGCTTGTATTTGAAGTTTGATGAATTTCTACAGCAATGGTATTACTGCCAACAAGTAAGGAGTTTTCAAAAACTTTGGTTGAAAGTGCATTGTCGCCAGAACTGCTATTAGTAAGGGTATTATAATTAGGTGTGCCTTCATCCATATTTAGCCGCATGATTTCTAAACCATTAAGGTAGACAACACCTCCATCATCAAAAAGTAGATTGGCTTCCAATGACGCGTATATAGAAGGATCATCAATTGAGAAGGTATGCCTAAAATACGCTGTTATGGTTTGATCGTTGATGGTTGTATTTTCGTCATTGTCGCCATATCCCAATTGTCCATTACCACTCGACCATAAGGAATCATCATAGATATTTTCTTTCCAAGTTGTTGAGCTTTGATTTGGGGGTTCTTGCTCAATGTCGTAATACTTCCAAAGTGAACTGAAGCTAGGTAATCCTTCTTGTGTAGCCATACCTGTGAGCTTGAAGTTGAAGCTAATATCAGAACTGGAAGAAGACAATTGATGGATTTCTATTGAGATCACATTACTTCCTGTATACAATGAATTGGCCAATAATGTACTTTCTAACTTATTGTCTGAACTTGATCCATTAGCAAAAGTAGAATAGTCCACTGGCCCAGATGGCATTTCAACCCTCCAGACTTCTATTCCATTGAGGTATACGACCGCACCATCATCATAGATTAAATCCAGCTTTAAATTATCATAAATGGTAGAGTCAATAACATCAAATGATTTTCTAAAATAGGCAGTATATGTATTTTCATTAATGGTTGTTGCTTCATCATTATCGCCATACCCTAATTCTGCATTTCCACTCAGCCAAGAACCATCATCGAAGGCATTCTCAATCCATGTATCACCTTGAGGATCATCAGGAGGTTGTTGTTCATTATCATAATATTTCCAACTGCTGTCAAAATCGATCAGTTGTGCATTTGATACGGATTGCTCAGTCGCTACAATAAGGAATAGTAGGAATATTTTTCTCACGATTTAAATTGCTTAAAATTAGTGAATGGTAATTTGCTAATTGCTCCTTAGGATTGATCTTAAATTGGTTTGAATTCAAATATACGTATTTTTTAGATTTTGGTTTTAAGTATTGGGTTGATTTGGCAAACGGATTACATGCTTAAAATGACATTGTAAAGTAGTAATAATTTACCATGTGGAAAAGAGTATTAAAGTTACATGGAATCTGTTTCTTTTAAGAATTATTTTTAGGAAATGGAAACCAGAAGAAGCCATCCCCCAATTTATTAATTGGTCCAGCTGTCTCATCAATTCAATTTGTGACGCTTCCTTAATATCCCCATTAGAATTTATCTCGCCCAAATCGATGTTTACCTTCATGCTCAATGCAACGAATACAGATTACTCGGATAGGCAGTTCTAGACTCGATGAAAACGAGATTTCTTAACGAATCTTGCAATTTGGCTTGTAGACTTATGAAAGATCTACAGGGATTCAATATTAAAGGATCTGATTTAAGGTGTAGCTCTAAAGGAACTTTTTGACTCTTTGAATTTGTAAAAGTAGCGCTATCTGCAGAAACTTTCGGTAATCCATCTTTCAATGTTTCAGCTTTTTTTTATGTGAAATGTAATTCAAATGGAATTATTCACCATAAAATGAGAAGATTAAACTTATTATTGTGGCAAACTATTAAGTTTGAAGATGTTTTTCCTTCATGCATAGGAGTGGAAGACTAGGATTTAAAAGAGATCATGGAGATATGTATGGAATTGCTTTGGTTCTTTCTCTAATTTTTAATAAATGCATTTTTATAGGTAACCAATACTAGAAATTAATTAATAACTATGTGTAAAGGATTCTTACTAACAACGATATTCATCTTATCCGTTTTTCAGATTGGATATAGTCAAATACATGATTCACATCAAATATATAATCATGTACAATCCTTGAAAGAGGACTTTGACAAAGAAGCGAAATCATTGTTTTCTGCAAATCGAAATTTAGCCACCCCTGTTGATGCTGATCTCCATGTTCAGAAAGCGGATTATTTGATCTTAGAAGATTCGTATGTGGCCGAGCTTAAGAAGGAAAGACCCAATACACTTGTTCTTGATCTCTCGATCGAAGGACAAACCTATCAAGTCCAGTTGTATAAAAAGGAAGTAACAACCCAAAGTTATCAAGTGTCAACCGCTTCAGGTGCATTAACTCAAAAATCGAAATCTGTTTTCTATCGAGGAATAGTGAAAGACATCAAGGAATCATTCGTAAGTCTATCTATACTGAACAACAGTATTCATATGACAATATCGAATAATTCTGGCAATTATGAAATCAATAAGGTTGACAACAGCTTATATGCCGCCTACAGAGTTTCGGATTCAAAACATGCTCAGGAAACTGGATGCTCTTCCGACGAATTGTATCAAAATGAAAATGTAAAGATAAAAAGTGACCAAGATGAACGTTCTACGGGAGACTGTATCGAAGTTTATATAGAATGTGATTTTGATAGTTTCCAAAAGAATGGATCAAATGTGGTAAACACAGAAGACTGGGCATTGGCATTGATGAATGAAGTTGAAATTCTCTATGAGAATGAAGGCGTACCAATGGTTGTTTCGGATATAAAAGTCTATGATGTGCCAGACCCTTATTTAGGAGGCTCGACTGCTGGGCAAATGCTTGGTTTTATGGGAGGGGCAGTTGGAGATTATGACGGAAGATTAGCGCATGTATTCTCTACTAGGCCTGTTGGAGGAGGAGTAGCATACCTCAATGTACTGTGTGCGAACAACAACGGATCTTGGGGACCTTTTGGAGTAAGTGGAAGTATGAATACGAATACTATACCCTTTCCTATTTATTCATGGAATGTAATGGTTATTGCCCATGAATTGGGACATAACTTAGGGAGTAACCATACGCATAGTTGTGTTTGGAATGGGAATAGTACACAAATCGATGACTGTGGCCCTGTGGCGTCTTATACTACAAGTTGCTATGACTCAAGTAATCCAATTTTGCCAGCAAGTGGCACAATCATGAGTTATTGTCACCTATTAGGGAGTGTAGGAATAAACTTTAGTAATGGATTCGGCCCTCAACCAGGAGCATTACTAGCAGATAAATACTTTGGTGCAGGTTGTGTCACTGGTGACGATTGTTCTGGGTTTGGAGGCCTACCTCCAGTTGCGGGCTTTGGATTCGATCAGCTTAATTTGTGTACACCTTCAGAGGTGCAGTTCACAGACTATTCCACGGAAGTACCCACACAATATGAATGGTTGCTACTTGGTGCAACACCTAATTTTTCGACGGAGCAAAATCCTTTAGTTGTCTATACACAACCTGGGTTCTATGATGTAACACTTACGGTTACGAATGGATACGGTACCGACAACATGACACTAACCCATTTTATCGAAGTGATAGAAACGCCTATCCCTGATTTTGATTTTGAATTGATGGGGGATACCATTTCATTTACCAATCAAACCAGCACACCAGTAGATTCCTATTTCTGGGATTTTGGAGATGGCAGTGCAAGTACCGATGAAAATCCATTGTATGGGTACCAAACAGAAGGAACATACCCAGTTACTTTGACGGTTGCTAGCGTATGCGGAGCGTCGAGCATAGAAAAATTCGTAGATGTATTCTTACCCCCTACAGCAGATTTTGCTATCGATACTACATTTGGCTGCTCACCGTTAACGGTTAATTTCTCAAATAACAGTTCCAACAACACAGAAGAATTTTTATGGACTTTTGAAGGCGGTACACCCGAATTATCCACACAAGAAAATCCGATCGTGACCTACGATACTGCTGGGATTTATGATGTTATACTTATGGTGACCAACAACGCAGGTGAAGATACAATCACAGAAATAAGCTTAATTACAGTAGAAGAAGCACCAACGGTAGGTTTTAACATGAGTGTTGATTTATTGGTTGTTGACTTTGAAAATATGTCAACGAGTTATGATACTTTATTATGGGAGTTTGGGGACGGAAATAGTTCTACTCTTGAAGAACCTGCGCACACGTATGACACGGAAGATACTTATGAAGTTACATTGACGGTTATAAATAGCTGTGATACTGTAACAATGGTGCAATCAATCAATCTTACGACACCGCCATCAGCAGGATACAGCGTTGATGTAAATGAAGGGTGTCTGCCTCTTACCATCGCGTATACCAACTCGTCGAGCAGCAATACAACCGCTTGGTTATGGACTTTCCCAGGTGGGATACCAGCCACGTCTACCGAAGAAAACCCATCCGTTTTGTATGAAGCGGTTGGAACTTTTGATGTCTCTCTTAAGGTATCCAATGAAGTTGGTGAAGATTCAATATTGAGTATAGATCTAATCTCCATATCAGATGTACCCACAGCAGATTTCGATTATGCTGTGGATAACTTTGTAGTTGATTTCACAGACCAATCCTCCAACTTCGATAACTTATCGTGGGACTTTGGAGATGGCAATACATCCGAAGAAGATAGTCCTATACATACGTTTGCTGAGGACGGCACCTATGAAGTAGTTCTGAGTGTGACAAATATCTGTGGCATAATGGATAGGATTCAAACTGTAATCATAAGTACACTGCCAGTGGCCAATTATTCAGCGTCTATCACTGAAGGTTGTATTCCATTGACTGTAGTATATTCGAACAGTTCGAGTGCGAACGCCACAGCTTGGCAATGGACTTTCCCAGGAGGAACACCATCGACATCATCGGACGAAAACCCTTCAGTGAGTTATACTGCAGTCGGTGTATATGAAGTAACATTGATTGTCAGCTCTAAAGCAGGAAATGACACGCTCAATATGGTAGACTATATTTCTACCCAAGATGTTCCGACAACAAATTTTGAATTTTCTTCGATCTCATATTTTGTGTATGCATTTAGCAATAACTCAACTGACGCCGATTCTTACGTTTGGGATTTTGGAGATGGTACAATGTCTACAGAAGAAAATGCAGAGCATACTTATGTTGAATCGGGAACCTACACGGTTATCCTCAGTGCGACCAATGAATGCGGTACATCAACATATGAAGAAGAAATAATAATCATTGAAACCGCAACTATTGATGGATTAGATGCCTTTGGAGGCCTCAGCATAAGTCCGAATCCAAACAATGGAGACTTCTTGATATCAATGAGTGTAGCAGCGGCAGGTGAAGTTTATTTGGAAATTTATAATATCTATGGGCAAAAAATACAAACGATTAGTTTTCAGATTGGATCTGGTTTTAATAAATTGCCTATTCAACTAGAGAATCCAACACCTGGAGCATATTTGATGTTGCTGAAAAAAGGTGATAAGAGTAGTGTGGTGAAATTTTTGGTTTATTAGGTTTTTTGTTATTCTTATTTATGGGCAAGGTGTGTTGGGTTAAATTGAAGAATATTGTTGTAGTAGATGTGTGTAAACCCTTTAGCATTGTCATTCCGAGTGAAGTCGAGGAATAGATTGCCTTTAAACCTTTAATTTTTCCCAAAGTGGAGAAATCTACTACAATCAATTTGCTCAATGGCTTTATTTAATTATTATGTACACTATGTTTTACAAACGTAGTAGATGTTCTATTAATTAGGTTGTAAATATTTATTATCATTTCATCAAATATCGGTAGAGATCAATATTTGCGATTACCTATTATACCCGTTTATGTAAAGTGACTTACGTTAATGTTCCTCAAATTGAAGTTCATGAAAGTTGGTCGTTTATTATTTGAGGGCAACCGTCTGATGAACATCTTTATTCAGATAATATTCGTTTAGATACGGATAATTGCCAAGAGGGAGAAGAATGTTTAAATTATTAATACTCAGATGGATTTGTGAGGAAGGCATATTAGATATATCTGGAAGTCAAATTACAGCTAAGTTTATAAAGTATTTGACATATTGAATTGTATCAGTTCTTTCTGATTCTTTTTACTAATATTTCTTGATCTGAGAATATCATCCAGCTAAAATCATACACATAGCTAACTGTCTTGCCCTGATTATTGATATGGTAATTAGTAATGTAATTATAGTTAAATTTTTTAGCTTCAAGAATTTCTCTTTTTATACGCATTTGCACTTTGCTTTTACCTAATATCTCTAACAGAATTGATCTATTTCTATGTAATATTTTATCTATCGATTCTGTGGCTATGTCTGTTACAGCACGTAAACTATAGGCGTAATCTGATTTACACTTTACTGAACAGAAAACTTTGTCAGACCTTCCTTTTATTTCCCGTTTACACATTTTGCATGTACGGATTCTAGCCGAATTTATCATAGTCGTAAATTAACGGTTAATTATCCGATAATAGCTGATAATAACCGATAGTTATCGATTAATACTGTATTTGTTTAATATTCAATAAGATAGGTGTGTACTAATTGACATAATATTGTGATATTTACAAAATGAAAGCGATAATATCACAGACTCACCCAAAATCACAGCGAATAAAAATAAAAATTCCATTTGAAGCCTTTGATTGGCGCATTGAATTGAAAAAAATTCAATGTATATTTTATCATAAACCTCAAAAACAATGGAGCGTACCCAATACAGAAGGAAACCTTAAAAGATTAAAGGTGATATTTGGAAAGAACTTTGAGATAATAAATAATAAAGGAAAGTTAGCCATACCAGCTTTTGAGATGACTCCACATATAGCTAATCAAGTAGAAGCAATGATGACTAAGTTAGTCTTAATAGGCAGGGAACAAAGCACGATAATGACTTACAGGAGTGAGATATTACATTATTTTAAAGAATTTGAAGACAAGGATCTTAAAGTGATAACTAAACAAGAAATTGAACAATATCTTTTCCGCCTAAAGGACAAACATCATATAAGTGATTCTAAGCAAAATCAAATAATAAATGCGATCAAATTCTACCAAGAGAAAGTATTGGGTTTGTCTAGGACTATATATGACCTAACGCGCCCCAAAAAATCTAAAACTCTTCCAGGAACATTGACTGAAGATGAAGTATTTAGACTCATAAATCAACCAACAAATATTAAGCATAAAGCCATGCTTACAATACTATATAGTGGAGGATTAAGAATCAGTGAGGTAACTAAGTTGAGAATTGAAGATATCAAATCTGATGATAAACAGATATTCATAAAAGCTGCAAAAGGTAAAAAGGATAGATATACTTTGTTATCTGAAGAAACATTGCGACTCCTGCGAACTTATTTTATTGAGTGGAGGCCTTCTTATTGGTTATTTGAAGGTGCCACAGGTGGGCAATATAGTGTGTCGAGTATTCAAAAGGTATTCAGAAAAGCTGCTATAAACGCTAATATAAGCCCTTGGGCCACTCCACATACATTACGGCACTCCTTTGCTACTCATTTACTCCAAGCGAATGTCAATTTGCGATACATCCAACAAGCACTGGGACATGAAAGTCCAGATACAACTCAGATATATACTCACATAGTAAGTTTAAACAATGATGTGGTACAAAGCCCTCTAGATAGATTATTAGAAAAGAGAAAAAAGGAAACTTCACGACATGAAGATGAAACTGATAAAAACATAGGCTGAATATATGCACCTATAAAAAGTTAGAGGTACCTTTATCCAGATGTTATATTCCAGAGGGCAAATCAAAATGTTGACAATTCGGTTAATAAAAGAGATCGAATACTGGCTCGTTCGCCAGAGACTGACGTGATAATTATTTAGTATTGATATGCTGTTTAGGTATTTAGATTGAGTTAGTAAATGATATTGGTATCGGATCTTCGAACATTACACGGTCGACCCGACCTAATAGCAAAATTTGAATATCTGCAAGCGGAACATCATCGAGGCCAATTAGATTGCCTCACGATTATGCGACCATTGTCAATAAATGATCAAGATCGAATACTACCTCGACCGGTAGAGATGCGTCTGAGGATTATTTTATTATCTTAGATTAGAAATTACAAAGATGGTCGGTTTTAAGATGCCGATTAAAGATATACCCAATCACGGTTCACCGAACCTAAATACAGATCAAAATTATCAGAAAGGATTAAATGGAGATCGAAGTTAGAGGAGGGGCGTGGATGAAAAAAGAGAGGGTCCAGAATATAACAATGGATAAAACAGAATATAGCCTTATCAGGCTAGACTCAGTTTATCCTGTCTCTTATACACATCTGACGCTGCCGACGAAGAGGATAGTG
>OJIO01001470.1_pt1 | contig 10227 bp, 11 predicted proteins | sample 1595621 | NCBI WGS metagenome assembly OJIO01 (sample SAMN05416776, study PRJEB24817) | seawater metagenome | isolation source: Sea water | place: Canada:Atlantic | collected 2013-07
CTACACTATCCTCTTCGTCGGCAGCGTCAGATGTGTATAAGAGACAGAAATAAGAGTTAACATGTTCTAACTCTTCTTTTAGTAATATTAAACTCTTCTCCTTTAATTCTAATGTGCTTCTAAATATTTTTGAAAATTCTTTTGTGAATTGTAATGCTTTATCAGTATCTGTTTTTATTAATGATGTTAATGCGCTTAACGAATTAAATAAAAAGTGTGGACTTACTTGATTTCTTAATGTTTCAAATTGTACTAAAACATTTTCGCTTTCAAGCAGCTTGTTTTTTTCTGTTAGCTGCAATTTTTCTAGCCTTAATAGTTCATTTGTTTTTTTATTCCCTTTGTAATTTTGGTACAAAACAATCATGGTAACAACGCATAATACAGTTACTAGTATAAGTATAAGAGCCCAAAATCTATTTTTTTCAATTTCTGCAGTAGCTAATTCCTTTTGGGTTTTTAAAAGCTGAATTTCATTTGATTTTAATTCATTTTGAAACCTCTCTTCAATTTCATTATTAGATTTTATACTTTCTAATGAGTAGAGAGAGTCTTTTAAAACAGTATATTTTTCATAACTTTTTAAAGCGTTTTTATAATCACCTTTAGCCTTATACCATCTCACTAAGCTTTTATTGTAGTCTTGTAAATAATAAAGCAAATTTATACGTTCTGCCGCTGCTCCGCCAATATCGAGATATTTTCTTGAAAGCTCTAAATTGCCTTGTTCTAGGTAAAGATCACCTAGACCCAAAGCGGTTATAGATAAAGCATAATCTGAATCTGTTTTTTTCTGATACTCAAAGGCAGAATGTAGGTATTTTTCTGCTAGTGTATCTTTTTTTAATCTTTTATAGGCCATTCCCATTCCATGATGAACAAGAGCGATAGCAGTAAAATTATCTGTTTTTTTATAATGAATTAACGATTTTTCAAGGTATTCAATTCCTTTATATAAATCGCCTAATTCTATAGAAGCGTAACCCAAGTTAGCATAAACACTTGTAAGTAGTTCACTATTGTCTTTATCAGCAATTGAGAGTGTTTGCAGCAAATATTCTTTTGCCTTTTTATCATTTTTTAAATGCGTGTGAGAAAAGGAGATGTACATTAGACTTAATGCCTTTCCTGTGATGTCATTTATAGAATCAAATAGAAAATGAGCTCTCATTTGATGTTTTAATGCTTCGGTATTTTTGCCTAGAAAAGAATAAGCAGTTCCCTTTGCGAGTAGGAGTGCAGCATATGTGTTATATTTTTTATCAGTTTTTGCTAATGCTAATAAAGAGTCAGAATTTTTCAATGTAAGCTCTGGGCTTTCAGACGCTTTTTTAACCATTGTACGAATACTATCTTGATAGATAGAGGCTTTAGCAGTTTGTGCAGATAATTGCAAACCGATTGTTAAAAAAATAAAGATAAATACGGTTCTAAAACTCATGCTTTCAATCCTTTATGGGTGTATTTAGAAATGTTCCAAATTTATATTGAAATTTCCTAATATTTTAAGTTTGAGTAATGAAAGTGAATTAAATGGTCTTGAATGTGATTTTTATAGGTGTTCATAACAAAGAAGTTTCCTTTCGTTACATTTTTTTATTTACTAAATTAAGTCTTAATTACTTTTGATGCAGTATAAAAAATGATATGAAAGTATTTTATCCAACACTATTTTTAACACTTCTGCTTGGCTGTAATTTAAAGTCAACTTATTTCTATTCTGAAAGCCAATCAAAAACTATTGACGCTTACCGTCAGGAAGGGTTTTATGAATACGCTTCATCACTAAATGATAGTATGTTGAATATTTTAAATAATTATGATAAAACTATTTTGAACCCTTCAATGATTAATACTGTTAAAACACTAAGCGCCAAAATAAATAAGGAAAGAAATATAATGGGTTGTTATATTATTCCTTGGAAAAGCGATTTTAATAAACCTATTAGTAATGATATAATTATGATGGAATGGAATTCTAATACAGGAGTTATTATAAGAATGTTTACAAAATCATCACAAATTATAGAAATACTTCCTTCGCAATCATTTTAATGTATATGCAAATAAAAAACTTAAACAATACAACCTTTGAAGATATAGTAGATTGTTTTTTAGAAGCATTTGAAAATTATTTTGTAGAGTTTCCTAAAGATCCATCTTATTTTAAACAGAGATGGGAAATGTCTAAAATAAATTATACACTTTCTTACGGAATGTTTGATGGCATTAAATTAGTGGGTTTTATTTTGCATGGTATTGAGAACAGAAACAGTCATCTTACGGCTTTTAATTTAGCAACTGGAGTGGTGCCAGATTACAGAGGAAAAAAAATAACAAAAACTATATATGAATTTGCAATTTCTGATTTAATAACTAATGGAATTTCTAAATGTCAACTAGAAGTTATTAAGCAAAATACTTATGCAGTTAAAGCCTATCAAAATATTGGGTTTAGTATTACAAAGAACTATAAATGTTTTTCAGGAAACATCATTTTAGACAAGGATTTTTCTTATGAGTTAACTGAAATTAATATTCAAGATTTCAATTTCAATTTAATGCCTAATCAAAGTTTGTATTCGTGGGAAAATCAATCACAATCTATTAAAAGAGGTAATTTTAAATGTTTTGAAATTTCAAACAACAATCAAACAGAATCCTTTTTTATCATTAACAACCAAAGCGGTTATATAGCTCAACTAGATGTTTTAGTAGATTATGAAATTGCGTGGCAACACTTATTTCATGCGATTTATAAAATTTGTGAAACAGTTAAAATTAATAATGTTGATGAGCGTTTAATAAGCAAAATAATGCATCTCGAAAAAGTTGGATTAAAAAACACTATAAATCAATATCAAATGGAACTAGTACTTACATCCTCTTAATTACATGTGTTACAATACCCCAAATTTGAAAATTATTATCTTCAGTAACCTGTATTGGCTCATAAGCAGGATTTGCTGGCAGTAAAAACACACCTTCTTTAGTAACCTGTAAGCGCTTTACTGTAAACTCGCCATCAATAAAACAAACAGCAATTTTATTATGCTCTGGTTCTAAACTTTTATCTACAACTAATAAATCACCATCGTCTAAACCAGCACCAATCATTGATTGTCCGCTCACTTTGGCATAAAAAGTAGCTTCTTTGTTTTTTACTAAAACTCTATCTAAACTTATTTTATTATCTCTAAAGTCGTCAGCTGGAGAAGGAAAACCAGCCGAAATACCAGTTTGCGCTAAAACAATGTCTAAACTTTGAGTTTCATCTGGAGTATAAAACTCTAAAGCATGTTTTGGAGTGAAAAATTTTAATGACATTTTACAGTAAGTATTTCGTTAATATTGGTTGTATATTTTAAAGATAGGCGTTCTTGGCGCATTTTCCAAGTGCGTTTTAAATCTTGATTTCCTAATTTTATTTTTGCTGCTTCGTATTTATGATTTATAGCATCAATACGTTGCATTAATGGTTTGTGTTTTGGGTTTTCATGCTGAAATAAATTGAGCTGATGATTGTCGGTTGGCACCAAACCTGTAACAATAACTCCAGCACGTTTATATTTTATTCCTTCTTTAAATATTGAAGCTACTGCTTTTACCGCACAATCGCTTATAATTAATGATGAGTCTGTGGCATAAGGGAGACTTATAGTTCTGCTGGTTCTATGCTGAGGTAAATCTTTTTTATGTCTATCGCTACTTAATAGCACTATAATAACATGGCAGCTAGAGCCTTGCTTTCTTAATTTTTCGGCACAGCTAGTAGCAAAGGTAGATATGCGCTCTTTAATATTTTCTAAATCGGAATACGTGTACTCAAAACTACGTGTTGTTGCAATAGAACGCTTAGGTTCTTTATAGTCTAGTTCTAGAGTTGGGATACCTTCAAGATCTTTTTTAAGTTTCCACTCTGTGATTGAAAAATTATTACGAATCCAATCATCAGAAAGTTGAATAAAATCATAAGCTGTTTTACAATTTTTGGCTTTCAACCGTTTTTGTAAACCATAGCCAATTCCCCAAACATCTTCAACTTTTAACCACTTTAAAGCTTTTATTCGTTTTTCTTCAGAATCTATAACATACACACCATTAGTTTGTTTCGGGAATTTGCGAGCTATTTTATTAGCCACTTTAGATAGCGCTTTGGTTGGTGCAATACCAACACAAGTAGGTATGCTTGTCCACTTGAGAATGCGTTGTCGCATTTGAAGACCATAATCGTTTAAGTTATAATTTTCAAATCCTTTAAATTGTAAAAAAGCTTCGTCTATACTATAAACCTCAACATCTGGAGTAAACTGATTTAAAATAGTCATTACACGTTCGCTCATATCGCCATATAGCGAATAGTTAGACGAAAACACACTAATATTATGCTGTTTAAAAAACGCTTCGTACTTAAAAGCAGGCGCTCCCATAGGCAGGCCTAAAGCTTTAGCTTCATCACTACGCGAAATAACACAACCATCATTATTAGACAAAACAGCAATAGGCTTATTGTTTAATTGTGGCTGAAAAACGCGCTCGCAAGACGCATAAAAATTATTACAATCTACTAGTGCAAACATGTGTATAAAATTAGCCTAAAAGCATTAATAATTATAATTTTTAGCCATAATGAATGTGTTAAAATTTATTTTGACAAATGGTTATAAATCGTAACTTTGACTCAACCCAAATAATAAACTTATGTTCGATACTTTTTTGCCTCACATACAACATGGCATGTATCACGTGCTTAACGTAAATGCCTACGACCACATTTTATTTTTAATTGTGCTATGCCTTCCTTATTTGTTTAAGGATTGGAAGAGAGTATTACTACTAGTTACTGTTTTTACTATAGGTCATTCATTATCATTGCTTTTAGCAACGTTTAATATTATAAGAGTTAATATTCAGTTGGTAGAGTTATTAATACCAATTACAATTTTAATTATAGCCTTATACAATGTGTTTACAGCAGGAAAAAAGGCACAAAACGAAAAAGCTGGTATCTTGTTTTTTACTACATTGTTTTTCGGGTTAGTACATGGTTTAGGTTATTTATCTGCATTTGAATCGTTATTAACTAAAACGGATAATAAATTTATTGCCCTTTTAGAAATATCGTTAGGTATTGAGATTGGTCAGCTTATTGTTGCTTTTATTGTGATTTTTATAGGATTTATTTGCCAGACTCTTTTTAGATTTTCTAAACGTGATTGGGTAATGATAATTTCGGCAGTTGTTGTTGGATTACTAATACCAATGCTCATTAACAGTAGGTTATTTTCTTGAATACTGTATTTTTGATAAAATTTTAACTCATAATTGTAAAAATTAAAATACTAACCTATTATATTCGTTATATAGTTCTGCGTTAAAGATTGAGGTATTGTTGAAGCTCATTTATTTTTAAATAGCGACTACCGAAAGCTTGTTTTATTTTTATTAAAAATAAAAACGCCCAAAACATTAAATTTTAATGCCAAAAAAGAAACAATTACGATACGACAAAGCCTATTTAAGAATGGCAGAGGAATGGGGAAAATTATCTCATTGTAAGCGCAAACAAGTAGGTGCTATTATTGTTAAAGATAGAATGATTATTTCTGATGGATATAATGGCACTCCAACAGGTTTTGAAAACTATTGTGAAGATGATGAAGGTTACACAAAATGGTATGTATTACATGCCGAAGCTAATGCTATTTTAAAAGTTGCAGCATCAACACAATCGTGTAAAGGTGCTACGCTATATATTACATTATCACCTTGTAAAGAATGCAGCAAATTAATACATCAAGCTGGGATTATAAGAGTTGTTTATAGAGAAGGTTATAAAGACAATTCTGGATTACAATTTTTAGAGAAAGCAGGAATAGATTTGCAATTAATTGAAGATTTAGACTCATAATGGGGTTTCAAAAAAAATACATACCACTAATTACTGGAGTTGCAGTTGCGGCAGGTGTTTTTATTGGTGGAAAACTAAATTTTACAGATACTTCAGACAGGCTTTTTACCTCAAATAGTAAAAAAGATAAACTTAACAGACTTATAGATTATATTGATTATGAGTATGTTGATGATGTTAATACAGATAGCATTGTCGATGTTACAGTGAATGGTATTTTAAGTAATCTTGATCCTCACTCAACTTATATACCTAAAAGTGAATTGCAACGTGTTACAGAAAACATGAAAGGTGATTTTGTAGGTATAGGCGTTAGCTTTTATACGTATAGAGATACAATTACTGTAATTAGACCAACTGAAGGTGGTCCAAGCGAAAAAGCAGGAATAAAAAGTGGCGACAGAATTATTGTAGCCGATGGCGATTCAATTTTTGGAAGACAATGGAGTAACGAGGCAATTATTAAGAAACTTAAAGGGGAGAAAGACTCTAAAATTAACCTGAAAGTATACCGAAAAGGACAAAAAAAACTGCTCGATTTTACTGTAAAACGATCAGATATACCAATAAAAAGTGTGATTGCTGCTTATATGCTTACGTCAGACCTTGGATATATTAAGATTAATCGTTTTGCAGAATCTACCTATAAAGAATTTAAAAAGGCGTTAGACCAACTTCAAAATCAAGGTGCAACAAAACTGGCTTTAGACTTAAGAGACAATCCAGGTGGTTTTTTAGGGATTGCAGAGCAAATAGTTGATGAATTTTTAGAAGACGATAAGCTTATTTTGTTTACAAAAAACAAATCTGGTAAAGTCGAAAAAAGCTTTGCAACACGCAAAGGTGATTTTGAAGAAGGTGAAGTTTTTATACTTATAAATGAAAACTCTGCATCAGCGAGCGAGATTGTTGCTGGAGCATTGCAAGATAATGATAAAGGCACTATTGTTGGCAGACGTAGTTATGGTAAAGGTCTTGTACAACGAGAAATGGCTTTGGGTGATGGGAGCGCTGTTAGATTAACAGTGTCTCGTTACTATACACCAACAGGACGATCTATACAAAGACCATATAGTAATGGAGATAATGACAATTATTATAAAGATTATTATAAGCGCGAACGTAATGGCGAATTAAACGATTATAACAGTATAAAAGTTGCAGATTCATTAAGATTTACTACGCCAAAAGGCAAGGTTGTATATGGAGGAGGAGGTATTATTCCTGATATTTTTGTGCCTTTAGACACTAGTATACAAAATGAAACTTTAAGCTACATTCAACGTAGTGGCTATATTAGTTATTTTGTTTTTGAAGAGTTAGACAAGGACAGAAAAGTATATGAGAATGTCACTCAAAAAGACTTTATAAATAATTTTATTATAAGTGACGATGTTGTTATTAAGTTTCAGGATTATTTAAACCTTAAAGAAAATGCAAATGTCACATTTGTAGCTTACCATGATGAAATGAAAAAGTTAATAAAAGCAGCTTTGGCAGATCAGTTATATGGCAGAAATGTTTACGAAGAAATTATAAATTCTAATGATGATATGATTGAAGAAGTAATAAAGTTAAGTCAGGAATGATAATTTAAACTTTATCGTGTACTTGAGCATCTTTTCCATCATTCCACAGCGTTAAAATATCTGTAGCAACTTGTGCTCCGCTACCAGAAGCAATAGCAAACTGGCTTCGCCAACCAGCTAAAGTGCCAGCAACATACAATCCGTTTTCAATTAAATGATTGTTGTTTTTTAGCCAAATACGTTCTTTTTCTGCAACTGCTCTAGGATGAGATTCTATATATTTTTCTAGCCCTTTTATTGTTAGCAAATTAGTATAGCCTACTGCAATTACAACAAGTTTTGAGGTGTGTGTTGTTTTATTGGTAACTACTTTAAAACCTTCGGTAGTTTTAATTATTTCAGAAACCTTTTCATCATTTATTTGCTCAACATGAGGATACAAATCTGTGAGCTGTTTTATACCACTTTCTAAAATAGATTGTCCTGTAGTGCCAGGAGCCAAACCTAAAACATTATTAAACAAAGCGCTTTGTAAATGAGATGTTCGCTGATGTGCAATAATACCAATCTGCTTATGTTCTGCATAAGGTTTATTTTTAGCAGAACCGATCACTAATGCACAAGACATGCCAGCTGCACCACCACCAATTATTAGCGCATCAAACATTAGTTATTATTACGTTTTGATAGTTGCTCTATACGTTTAGAGGTTCTTAAAATTTGCATTAAAATAATGACACAAAGTGAAGCTACAATAGTTATAATTGCAATAATGCTTTCGCCTTCAAAAAGGGCATCAAAATTTAATTTTGTAGCATTAAAAGCAATTAATCCTAATGCAATTACTGATAAAAGAATAGTAAAGATTTTCATTTTAGTATTAAATTTTTAAGCTAGCTCAAAAAGCTCTTTAATATTATGAGCAAATAGTTTTACGGCAATAGCTAGTAATATTACACCAAATATTTTACGAATAATATCAATGCCATTTGGACCTAATACACGTTCTATTTTAGCCGATGTTTTTAGTACAATAAATATAATAATTACATTTAAAACTACAGCAACGATAATGTTCTCAATTCTAAACTCTGCGCGTAATGATAATAAAGTTGTTAAACTTCCTGGGCCAGCAATTAACGGGAAAGCTAAAGGGAATACCGAAGCTGTCATTGCAGTATGCTCATCTTGTTTATATAATGTAATACCTAAAATCATTTCTAAAGCAATAAAGAAAAGAATAAAAGCACCAGCCACAGCAAACGAGTTAACACCAATACCAATTAACGATAATATGTTTTGCCCTAAAAACAAAAATAAAATCATAATAACACCAGAAATAATTGATGCTTTTTCACTTTGAATGTGCCCAACCTTTTTTCGTAAATCAATCACAATAGGAATGTTACCTATAATATCTATAACGGCAAAAAGAACCATAAAGGCTGTAAATATTTCTTTAATATTAAGTTCCATTACTTATATCTTTAAGATTTTTTGCAAAAGTAGAGCATTAATCCTTATTCTTAACGTTAAAAAACTATAAAGTTTAAGTATTTTTGCGTCATGTTTCAATTAGGAAAAACCATAGTTTCAGAGGACATTATCGAAAAAGATTTTGTGTGTAATTTGTCTGCATGTAAAGGTGCCTGTTGTATTGATGGTGATGCTGGAGCCCCTTTAGAGTTAGCAGAGACCAAAATCATGGAAGATATTTACCCAAAAGTAAAGCCGTTTTTACGAAAAGAGGGTATTGCAGCTATCGAGGAGCAAGGTATCTTTATAACAACAGAAAATGGTGAGTTTGAAACACCTTTAATAAACGGAGCCGATTGTGCGTATGTTATTTTTGATAAAAAAGGAACAGCACTTTGTGCTATTGAGGAAGCAAATAATCAAGGAGAAATAAACTGGAAAAAACCAGTGTCTTGCCATTTATATCCAGTTAGAGTAAAAGATTACACAGAGTTTTCTGCAGTTAATTATCATAAATGGGAAATTTGCGATGATGCCTGTACTTTAGGTAAAGAATTACAAGTGCCAGTTTACAAGTTTGTAAAACAAGCACTAATTAGAAAATTTGGTGAAGACTGGTATATGCAACTAGAAAAAGTAGCTGAAACTTATAAGCGTTAATTTATGCGGTTTTTAAAGCATTAGATCGCGTAGGTATATCAACAATAACTTTTGTTCCGATAGGTTTTTTTGCGTCGTTATATAAATCTTCAATTGTAATTTTATAATCGGTTGTATATCGTTTTGAAAAATTAGCCAAACGTGCTTTTGTAATGTTTATTCCAACAGATTTTCGTTTAAGCACTTTGTCTTTATTTATGCGTTCAGCTTCTTTTCGTCCTATACCATTGTCTGTAATTGAGATAGTAACAAAATCATCAGACGTTTTGTAAACATTTAATACAATATTTTTTTCATCATTTTTTGAAGAAAGGCCATGCCATAGTGCGTTTTCCAAAAAGGGTTGTAGTATTAAAGAAGGTACTTTTATACTAGCTGTATTTATGCTTTCTTCAACATTTATTTTAAAATCTATTGCGTTAGAAAAACGAATGTTTTCAATATTCATATAGAGTTGCATAGTTTCTAACTCATCTTCTAAAGACATTTCTTTTTCTGTTGACGCAATTAAAATTTTTCTGATAAACTTTGAGAATTTATTTAAGTAGTAAACAGCATTTTCCTTTTCATTATTTATAATATAAAGCTTAATAGAGTTTAAAGACTGTCTCTTATACACATCTGACGCTGCCGACGAAGAGGATAGTGTAG
>OJIO01001476.1_pt1 | contig 10201 bp, 8 predicted proteins | sample 1595621 | NCBI WGS metagenome assembly OJIO01 (sample SAMN05416776, study PRJEB24817) | seawater metagenome | isolation source: Sea water | place: Canada:Atlantic | collected 2013-07
GGGTGCCAGGGATCGGCGCGGTGGCGCTGTCGGGGGGGCAGAGATCGTGTCCGATGAAGGTGGCCTCGTTGGGCCAGAAGCTGTGTGTTGTCCAGGGACCCAGCGGGCTACGGGCCCAGCGCACCTCAACGAGGGCCGGGATGGCGTCGACCACCTCCTCCAGCTCGAGCATGAGATGGCGTTCGTGCCCGAAGTACATCAGCCCTTGGCTGAGCATGGGCCCGTTCCAGGTCCAAGAGAGCAGCCGACCTCCCAAGGGCGCGGCGTGATCCTCGGGGCCTTCGATGTTCAGGATGGACGCAGACTCTCCGGAACGCAGGGTGTAGGTGCCGGGTGCCAGCGGCTGCAGCGGGGTGACCTCGCGCTGGGAGCGCCCGTCGAAGGAGGGGCCCGGGGAGACCGTGATGGGGAGCTGGGTGCCGGCCGCGTCCAGCAGCAGAATCTCCTCCTCTCCATAGCCGCGGACCAGAGGCTGCACGTTGGGCGGGAGTGCCTGTTGGGTGCTTGGGAAAATCTGGGGATGGTAGGAGTCTTCGAAGACCAGGCAGACGGTGGCCTGGGCAGCGCTTAGACCAGCAAGGAGCAGGATCATCGGGGTCCGGGGGAGATGGGGCGACGTAGGCCAACGGGGCTGCGGTGCTTGGGCTTGCGGTCACGGTAGAGGAGGGCAGCGCTGACCAGGCCGAGCAGGAGTGGGACAAGGCCTATGCCCACGACCCTCAGCTGGCGCGCGGTTTCGGCCTGCTTGTCGTAGACGGTCTCCCCGACCACCTCAGGTCGGCTCCAGGCGGTCTTGTTGCCTGCAACGTCGATCCACCGTGCTCGGAACAGGGAGTGGTCGATCTGACCGTCGAAGTCTTGGGACAGCCAGGGCTCCATGCTTGTTGCATCTACGCGGTCAACCGAGGGTGTCGGCTCGTCTGGAGACCAAACCTGCAGCTGCAGAACCACAGCGTTTTGGTCTTGGGGTGTTGGGCCGGAGATTGCGAAGTGGAAGGACTCTGAGCCCTGCTGCCACGCCGAGTAGGTGAAGGTCGCGCTTCCATTTGGGGCGGTGTGGTCGAGACCAGGCTCCACGTGGAGGTAGGACTGGCCGTGCTTGGTGTGGAGGACGTAGTCCCCAGGAGCCAGGTGCTCTCTGGGGCGCAGCTGGATCCAGCCTGGGCCTTCTGCGCGTTCGGTGGCGACCACTTCTCCTCGTGGGTCGCTCAGCCATGCATGTTGGGCGTCTTGAGCCTTGCGGAGCCAGACCATCGGTTGCGCGTTCTGGGAGGCATTCTGGGTGCGCGGGGGCATCCCTTCCGTTGAGAGCCACGAGGCCAAGCTGGCATGGGTACAGAGCAAGAGCGGCAGCATGGGCTCTGTTGACCCCACCCTGCCGCTTTGGTTCCCTTGCTCTGCCTTCTACTCGCAGGTGGTCAGCGTCAGCGTCAGAGTCGGCTCCTTGCCGCTCTCGCTCTCGTCATAGAACTTGGCCCAAGCCTCTGCTTGGCCGCCGCTGCTGATGCCCAAGCTGCTGGTCTCCGTGTTCAAAGCCTGCTCCCACCTCCAGGTCTCCACGTCGATCTCGAAGTCCTTCCAGCTCTCGCTGCTCAGCGCGCCGCTGCTCTCGCTGACGGCCGTGCTGACGCCCACCGAGGGGGTGCTTGAGCTCCAGCTGCTGGCTGGCGAGGCCATGACGTGCAGGCTGGGGGACCCTTGAACGCCTGAGCTCTGTGTGTGCAGGCTCAGGTTGGCCTGGGTCACAAAGCTGCGTTCTGGCAGGCCGCTGAGGTCGAAGAGCAGCCAGGCCTCGTTGTGCTCTGTTGCGCTGATGCCGTCTTCTTCGACTGCGCTGCTGTCTGAGGGGTCCACGCTGGCGCTGGTGGTGGCGACGAAGCTCTCTACCGTCGAGGAGCAGGTCAGAATCGTGCTGGATACGGTCGAGACCGCGGAGAACTCTCCGTCGTAGGCGGTGACCATGCAGGCCCAATCCTCACCTGCACGGAGCAGGGCCGCGGGCACGGTGTCTCCTGCCAGAATGCTGTCGGCCTGGGGACCCAGGTAGGGCAGGCCGTCGCGGGTCCAAAGGATGGAATAGCTGAGCGTGTCGCCGTCGGGATCAACGCTTGGCCCCGGCATCTCGCACACCAGGTCGTCTACCTCTGACACCGCTCCACCTTCCGGTGTGATGAGCAGCGTGGGCTCGGAGGGGGCTGCGTTTGTGATCGAGGCTGTGAGCTGCCCGAACTCCGTGAACTCTCCGTCGCTGATCTCTACCTGGAGCTGTACTTCGTCTCCACGAACGGTCAGGCCGGCAGGGAGGGTGGGGCCCTCCGAGATCTGCTCTCCGTTGAGCCACCAAGCGTACTCCGCCAGCAAGGTGTCGCCGTCGGGATCGACCGCGGCCACCACCGCACGGATTCGGTCTGTGCTGTCCGGGTCCCGGGGCTCAAAGCCGACGGATACCAAGGTTGGCGAGGCGTTCTCGATCTGGGTGCGCGTTTGCACTGCGGCGCCGCTGGCGCTTCCGTCCGAGGGACTCAGGGTCAGGCTGACCTCGTCCTCGCGCCTAAAGAAGGCGGCGTCCAGGGTGGGGCCGGTGTGTACGGTCTCGCCATTGACCCGCCAGTCCACGGTGAAGGAGACCTCATCGCCGTCGATGTCTTCGGCCTCCACCTGGTAGCTCAGCTCGCTCTGGGTGCTGGGGGCGATCGGCAGGATGTCTGCGCGAAGGATGCTTGGAGGCGTGTTGCCGATGACCACCTCGGCGCTCACACCTGGCCCGCTGGCGTCCGCATCTACCGGCCACGCGGTGCAGATGACTTGGTCACCCATCGATAGGCCACCCTGCAGGGTGGCCTGCTCGCCTGCGACTTGGTCGTTCACCGCCCAGCTGTACTGCCAGCCGGCGGGATCGTTGTCCAAATCGCTGAAGCCCGCGGCCTCGCAGCTCAGGGTGTCGCCAGCGCCAGGGCTCTCCGGTGTGATGGAGGCGGACTCGGCGCTCGGGGCCGTGTTGACGATCGTGGTGCTGACGGAGAAGCTGGCCCGGCCGACGCTGACGATGGCCTCCCAGACCTCTCCCTTCTCGGTGAGGGTGGCGGGCACGACTTGGGAGTCGTCCAGTCCGGGTTGGGCCTTCCCGTTCACCGTCCACGTCACCGAGCTGACCTCGATGGCGCTGTCGTCTACGGACAAGGCCAGGTCGTCTTGGGTGCTGGGCGCCTGGGGGGAGATCTCCGCGATGAGGGTGTTGCTCCCACACGCCAGAAACAAGGATGAGAGGGCCATCAGAGGCAGAATCGAGGTCACGAAAACTCCATGCGTTGGAGTTCCTCTCGGCTCACTCTGGCCGGAAAGTTACCGCGCTTTCTTACCCTTCCGGTTCTTCAGAGACGCGTTTCGGGCGTCCTCTTCCCGCATCCGCTTCTTGGTGGCGCTCCAGGAGCAGATCGGGCACGTGCTCAGGTCGTGGTAGAGCGCTGGGCAGTACTGGCGACCGAACCAGATGATCTGCAAGTGACGGTCGTTCCAAGTCTCTCGGGGGAACACCGCCTTGAGGTCTCGCTCGGTCGTGGGGATGTTCTTGGCGGAGCTCAGCCCCCAACGGGCGGCCAGTCGGTGGATGTGCGTGTCCACGGGGAAGGCCGGGATCCCGAAGGCTTGAGCGACCACGACCTGGGCTGTTTTGTGACCCACGCCTGGCAAATTCTCCAGCTCTTCAAGGGTCTCGGGAATCTCTCCGCCGTGGCGTTCCATCACCAATGCGCCGAGCTTTGCCAAGTTCCTTGCTTTGGTGGGAGCCAGACCCAGCTGACGGATCAATGGGAGGATGCGATCCGGTCCCAAGGCGGCCATTTCTGCGGGCCCAGGCGCGGCCGCGAAGAGGGCTGGAGTGACCTCATTCACCTTTTTGTCGGTGGTCTGGGCCGAGAGCAAAACCGCGACCAGAAGCTCAAAGGAGTTGCGGTGGTCGAGCGGTATGGGCAACTCGGGATACAGGTCATCCAGCATGCGACCAATGCGATTTGCCTTCTCTTGTCGTCGCATAGCAGTAGACGCCTTCTCGAGTGTGAGTAGCTTCCTATGACCGCTGCACGGAACCAGCACATTTTGACTTCAATCCCCTACGCCAGCACTGAAGAACCGAAGGACCCCTCTCGCAAGGGAGGGACCCAGGTCAAAGAGCGGCCCAAGGTCAAGAAGCCCAAGATGTACAAGGTCCTTCTTCACAACGACCACTACACGACCATGGAGTTCGTGGTGTTCATTCTGCGAAACACCTTCCGCCGCACTGAGGCGGAGGCGACGCAGATCATGCTCCACATTCACCAAAATGGGATTGGCGTGGCCGGGATCTACAGCAAGGAAATTGCTGAGACCAAGGCGGAGAAGACCTTGAAGCTGGCTGAGGAAAACAACTTTCCCCTGCAGTGCACCTATGAGGAGGCCTGAGTGATCTCTCGTGAACTGCAAGTGACCCTGAACCTGGCGGTCAACGAAGCCCGCCGGCGGAAGCACGAGTTCCTGACCCTTGAGCATGTGCTCTTTGCGCTGCTACACGACAACCGAGGCCGGGAGATAATCCAGGCCTGTGGTGGGAACCGCAAGAGCATCTTGCGCGACCTGGAGGAGTACTTCGAGAACTCGATGGAGACCCTCCCCGAAGACGCCGAGGAGATGCCAGAGCAGACCTTGGCCTTCCAGCGCTCCTTCCAACGGGCGGCCTATCAGGTCCAGTCCAGCGGGCAGAAGGAGATGGACGCAGGCAACATCCTGGCCAGCATGCTGCGCGAGGACGACAGCCACGCCGTCTACCTCTTGGGCGAGGCAGGCATCACACGCCTGGACATCCTCAACTACATCAGCCACGGCATCCGCAAGGATGGCAGCGCCAGCGTCTCGCGTTCCAAGAACGCGACCACAGGTGGAAGCGGCAAGTCTGAGGAGGGCGAGGAGGGCTCCACTGAGAACCCTCTGGAAGCTTGGTGTACCGAGCTTGTTGCCGAGGCCAAGGAGGGTCGTCTGGATCCTCTGATCGGGCGCTCTAAGGAGCTGGAGCGCACCATCCACATCTTGGCCCGCCGCCGCAAGAACAACCCCCTGTTCATCGGCGAGCCCGGTGTCGGCAAGACGGCACTGGTCGAAGGCCTCGCTCAGCGCGTCGCCTCGGGCGAGGTCCCTGAGCTGCTCAAGGATGCCCGGGTCTACTCCCTGGACATGGGCTCCCTGCTCGCAGGGACCCGCTTCCGCGGTGACTTTGAGGAGCGCTTCAAGGCCGTCATGTCCCAGCTGGAGGATGACGAGAAGGCCATCCTCTTCATCGATGAGATCCACACGGTCGTGGGTGCCGGCGCCACCTCCGGCGGCAACATGGATGCCAGCAACATGCTCAAGCCATCCCTGGCCAAGGGCAAGCTGCGCTGCATGGGCTCCACCACCTTCAAGGAGTACCGCAAGAGCATCGAGAACGATCGGGCTTTGGCGCGCCGTTTTCAGGCAGTGACCATCGAGGAGCCCAGCCTCTCAGAGACCATTGAGATCCTCAAGGGGCTCAAGCCTGGCTACGAGAAGCACCACGGCGTGACCTACACCGACGGTGCCCTCGAAGCGGCCGCCAAGCTCTCCGACAAGCACATCCGTGACCGCTTCCTGCCCGACAAGGCCGTGGACGTCATGGACGAGGCCGGCGCGGAGATCCAGCTCAAGGTCGACACCACAGTTGTGGATGTGGACGTGGTCGAAGGAACCATCGCGCGCATGGCCAAGATCCCGGCCAAGAGCGTCTCGATGAATGAGCAGAAGCAGCTCGAGAACCTGGGCGAGCGCCTCAAGGCGGTCATCTTTGGTCAGGACACCGCCTGCGAGACTGTGGCATCCGCTGTGAAGATGTCCCGCGCTGGCTTGGGGCACCCCGAGAAGCCCATCGGCTCCTTCGTCTTCGCCGGTCCAACCGGTGTGGGCAAGACCGAGCTGGCCAAGCAGCTGGCCTTCAACATGGGCGTGGAGTTCCTGCGCTTCGACATGTCGGAGTACATGGAGCCGCACACCGTCTCCCGTCTGATCGGCTCGCCTCCGGGCTACGTCGGCTACGACGAGGGCGGACAGCTCACCGACGCGGTCACCAAGCACCCTCACTGCATCGTGCTTCTCGACGAGATTGAGAAGGCCCATCCCCGCATCTACAACGTGCTGCTCCAGATCATGGACCACGGCACCTTGACCGATGCTCAGGGCAAGAAGACCGACTTCCGCAACGTCATCTTGGTCATGACGACCAACGCTGGCGCTGAGGAGATGGCCAAGGGCTCGATGGGCTTTGTCTCGGGTCGCGCCAAGGACAAGGGAGAGGAGGCCATGAACAAGGCCTTTAGCCCCGAGTTCCGCAACCGCCTGGACTCGGTGGTTTGGTTCGATCGTTTGCCACAGAAGGCGATCTTCCGGGTCGTAGACAAGTTCATGATCGAGCTCGAAGAGCAGCTTGGCGAGCGCGAGGTCAGCTTCAAGCTCTCTCCAGCGGCGCGCAGCTGGCTTGGCGAGGAGGGCTACGACGAGGCCATGGGCGCTCGCCCCATGGCGCGCACCATCCACAAGCACATCAAGGAGCCTCTCGCTGACGAGATCCTCTTCGGAAAGCTCAAGGATGGTGGCGTGGTCAAGATCGACGTCTCCAAGGACAAGAAGAGCTTGGTATTCAGCTTCCCGCCGAAGGAGTTGTCGGGTAAGCCCCGCGCCGCTCTGACTGGGCCAGCCGAGTAGTTCTCTTTCCCTGTCACAGGAGCCCGTCCGCACGCGTAGTGTGGGCGGGCTCTTGTTGCTCTGGGCCCGTTGACACCCCCTTCACTTCCGCTCTATTCTCGCTTCTTGGAGGACTCCTGATGATCCTGGCCCTGAGCATGCTCTTGGCGTGTACGAGCGACGATCTGCCTAGTGGCATCGACGACACACAAGATACCCAGCCGGTCCTCGAGGACTTGGACGGACCTGCGATTGAGCACGAGCTTGTCGCGAGCCCACAGCTTGTTGGCGAGGACATCTTCATCGAGGCCTACATCACCGACGATACGTCGGTGCTCATCGCCGCAGTGAAGTACCGCCGCCAGACCGCTGAGCAGTGGGAGAACGGAAGCATGGCCTTGATTGACCCCGAAACGGGACTTTACAAGGGCAAAATTAGCGCAGCGGACCAGGGTAGCAGTGGCATGCACTACTACTTCGAGGCCGTTGACACCTTGCAGAACACCTCCGTGTGGCCCGAAGCGGCTCCGGAAGAGTTCTTCAAGTTTGACCTGTACGAGGAGTAAGCCATGTTCGCTCTACTGATCGCTTCGATGGCGTGTGTTCCGGACCAAGAGATTCGTTCCCTGAACGATCCACCCCCGGTCACCCCGACTGCAGCTGACCTCACCGGTCGTGTTTGCGACCCCACTGGCTACACCTGGCTGGAGGGCGCACAGGTCTACGCCAACCTCTTTGACGACGATGGCGCGGTCATGGACGTACGCATGACCACCACGGACGCCGAAGGCTACTGGACGCTGCTGGACGTGCCTGCTCACTACACCGTGGACGTGTACGTGCAGAAGGGCTCCACCATCATCGAGGAGCACAGCCTGGATCTGGTCGCAGACCGGCTCAACGAGATTGAGCCTCCGGCCTGTCTGGACCCCAGCACTCTGGACATCATCGTCGTCAGCGGAAACTACGACGACTTTGACCGCGTCCTCGAGAAGATGGGCATCAACGACTACGCCAGCATCGACGGGCGGGATCAGAACGAGCTGCTCTCCTTCCTCTCTTCCCCCGAGGACATGGCCGAGTACGACCTGATCTTCTTCAACGGTGGCTTCGTCGAAGACGGCGTGATCTATGATCTGAAGAACCCCGGGAACACCGATGTGGTCGCAGTCCGCGCCAACATCAAGGACTTCGTGGTCAACGGTGGCAACATCTATGCCTCTGACTGGGCCTACGATGTGGTCTCGCAGATCTGGCCTGGAAAGGTGGACTTTGTCGGCGCCGACGAGAAGCCGGATGCCGCCCAGAAGGGAACCTCCCAGAGCGTCAATGCTGCCGTGAACAACAACGCCTTGGCTGAGTTCATGGAGATGGAGTCTCCCTACACGCCAATCGTGTACGACCTGCCCGTGTGGCCGCCCGTTGTGGCGACCTCGGCGACGGTGTCCAACCACTTGGTGGCCAACGTGGAGTACCGCGAGGGTGACCTGGTCCAGACTGTGACCAACAGCCCGCTTCTGATCTCCTTCAATGGTGGCGGTGGCCGCGTCGTGTATTCCAGCTTCCGCTTGGTCTCCAACGACGACGACGACATCATCAAGGTGATGAAGTACGTGATGTTCGCGCTGTAGTTCTGTCGCGCCTCCGGCGCCGACGAGCGGCCTTCGCCTCTATCGAATGCATCTCGGCGCGTCGGCGTGACCTGCGGTCCCACCTTTGGCTTTGTCGAAGCATCCGACTCCGGCCGCTGTGATTCTTGGGGGGGAAATTCCCCCCCAGCCTTCGGCCCCCCCTGTTGAGTCGTGTTGAAGGGGAGTGGGTGTTCTTGGAATGAATGCTCATTCTGTTGGGGGGACACCCCCCCAGTGCCTTCGGCCCCCCGGTTGGGGAGATGGGCGAGAGAAGCGCTAAACAAGGGCCGCTTGGATGTCGCTTATGAGCGCGTCCAGGCGGCCTTTGTTGCTGAGGCCCTCGGGCATGACGATGCTGAGGTGTAGGCCTTGGCCATCTCCCATCAAGCCCACAAAGGCTGTGGTGTTGGGGCCGCAGGGGGGAATCCAGTAGCAGGTGCTGGGCGTGAACCCCGGCGCGGTCAGGGTCTGAAGGTCCACCCGGCCCAGATTGGAGAGCACGCCGGCGTTGGGGAAGCGGCTCTCGGCGAGGTCTGCCTGGGTGCGCTTTCGTACCAGCCCTGGAATGGCCCAGTGGGGCAGCCAGCGCACCTCTTGGGCCTTCTTGAGCCAGCCGTGGGCCTGCTTGCCTTCCAAGACGCGCTGCAGCTCTGCGTGGATCTGGTCCAGGCTCGCCTCGGCGGCCACCTCCAAAGAGGCGATGCCGGTCAGGTTGGCCGTACTGTGCTGTCCGGAGCGCAAGTCCACGGGCACGTCGAAGCGCAGAGTCTCGGCGCCGTGGCGGCCTCGGGCGTGCAAAGCGATGGCGTGGGCCAGTCTGGGCAGAAGGCGGCTCTGGGGGCCGGGAAGATAGACGTGGGCCCAGATCGGCCTCCCCCCTCCCTGATGTGTGCCCGTCGGCGCCGGATAGCGGCCTGGGGTGGGAGAAGGCATGCCCTGTTGAATCAAGCTGCGGTCGTCGATGTCATCTTGGCCCCCCAAGAGCGGCTCCCCGCGCCAGGACCGGAAGACCTCTTGGGCCATGTGCCAGAGCCCGCGACCGTCCATGAGGCCATGGTGGGCCGTGAAGACCAAGGTCGGACCCGGTGCCACGGCGAGCTGGAAAGGGGCACGTGGCATCCAGTCCAAGGGACCTGGTTGAGGAGCTTGTGCCAGGGTCTGGAGCGCGGGAAGGGGGCCTGCGGTCCAGCGCGGGGACCAGAGGCCGTGGCCCAACACCGCTCGCGCGCCTGGATTGGCTTTGGCTGCCGCGCTCAAGGCCGCCTGGAGCCCCTGTGTGGAGCCCTGGCCAGGGACCACGATGCTCAACGCAAAGGGCGCGCCTTCCGGGTCGGCGTTGAGCCAGATCCGCTCGGGGCCCGAGAGGCGTCGGATCACGCCTCGGAGGGCATCTCGAAGGTGCTCACGACGGAGCAGTCCCCGTTCAGGCAGCTCTCCAGCGTCCAAGTGCCCGGGGCGGCGCCGCGGTCCAGTTCGACCTGGAAGCGCGCGTTGCTGCGCCCAACGTAGCAACGGCCGGTGGCGGCATCGATGCGTCCGTCACACACCCGGTCTTGAATGCGCAGCTCGCCCTTGGCGTCCCGCCACTGCAGGTCCAGAGGCTCGGCGCCCACGTAGTCCCACTGCCAGTAGAGGTAGCCATCTTCGCCGGTCCACTGACGCAGGGTCTCCTGGGTCAAGGTGTCTTGGGTCGGAGTGCCCAAGCCGAGGGCCAGGGCCCCTTCTTTGATGGGCGCAGGCTCCGCCGCTTCCTTTGGAAGCTCAGGAGGCACGACCTGGCCGGGAGGTGCCACAGGGCTTGGGCTCGCCAGGGCGGTCAGGGCCTCGGGGCTCGGGGCCACGGGGGGGGC
>OJIO01001483.1_pt1 | contig 10153 bp, 7 predicted proteins | sample 1595621 | NCBI WGS metagenome assembly OJIO01 (sample SAMN05416776, study PRJEB24817) | seawater metagenome | isolation source: Sea water | place: Canada:Atlantic | collected 2013-07
GAGATTTCTGCCTGTCTCGTGGGCTCGGAGATGTGTATAAGAGACAGGGTCTGGACGCAGTGCCCCATGTCAGCGACGAGGTGGCCTACACCCTGCAGTCCCGCATCTTCGCCGCGGGTGCACGCGTGGGGCCGCCTGGGGATGTTCCCAGCATGCTCACCTTGCCCTTCTGGGAGACCCGGCCGGTGAGCTACGCCATCTTCCCGCCCGGCTGGCCAGCGCTCTTGGCCAGTGGCGAGCTCTTCGGGGTCCCGTGGATGGTCAACCCCCTGCTCATGGCCCTGGTGCCTGCACTGAGCTGGGCCCTGGCCAGAGAGGCAGTGGAGGAGCCTGTTGCGCAGCTCGCGGCGGGAATCGCCACCCTCTCCCCGGGGGTGCTCCTGCTGGCCGGAAGCCGAATGGCCCACACCTCCGTGCTGGTGGCGCTCCTGCTGCTCGCCGTGGTGGTGACCCGCGCCCGCGACCACCTTGGCCTGTGGTTGATGGCGGGCGCTGCGGCTGGCTACACCGTTCTGGCGCGCCCCTTTGACGCCGCACTCATTGCCGGCCCGCTGCTCCTCGTCGGTCTGTACCGCGGCAAGGGCCCCGAGCGCCTGGCCCTGCTCATTGGCCCACTGGTGGGGACCGCTCTCCTCGCTTGGGACAACCACAGCCTGAGCGGCAGCGCGTGGGTCTTTCCGAGCGCCGCCTACTTCGACAGCTTGGCCTTTGAGCAAGGCCTCAGCGCAGGCTGCAACCGTTTGGGGTTTGGCGAGGACGTGGGCTGCGTGCGCACTCTGGGGACGGCCGGCCACACGCCTGAGAAAGCTCTGCACTTTGGCTGGTTGAGCCTGCAGCGCCTGGACAGACTGCTCCTGGGCTTGCCTGGGCTCGGCCTGGTCACCCTGCTGGGCGTTGCGGTGCTCAAGGAACGCGCGGTGCCGCTGCTGGTGGCGGTGTTGCTGGTGCTCGGCGGCTACGCCCTGTACTGGTCTCCAGGCGGGGCCTATGGCGCGCGCTTTTATCACAGCTTGTACCTGGTCCTTCCCCTGCTCGCGGCGGCAGGCTTGCACCGCCTCCTGGGGCGCTGGTCTTGGGCCGTGGTCCTTGGCGGGTGCACTTGGGGCGGGATCAACGTCGCCAGCGATTTGGCAGCGGAGCCTTACTGGTGTGTGGGCAGTGAGCTGAGCGAGAGCCTGCGCGAGGAGCAGATCAGCGGCGTGCTCTTCGTCAAGGCCATCGGCACGCGCAAGGTCTCCTGGCCCAGCCTGCTCATGGAGGACTTTGTCTGCACCCCCGAGCTGGTCACCCAAGATGCCTTGATGCACCTGGATCCCATGCACCCCACCGGCGGCCTGCAGCCCAGGCACGCGCTGTCCTCGGATGCGGAAGTAGAGACCTTCATGTCCATGCACCCAGAGGCCCAGAGATGGGCCGTAGGTGGCAACATCGCAGAGTCCACTTGGACCCTCTACCAAGACAGCCCCACTGGCTGGCAACCCATGGAGAGCCCCTGATGCGCATCCTCGACATCTCCCCCACCCTGCGGCCGGAGATCGCGGTCTGGCCAGGGGACACCGGGTTCTCAAGGGAGGTGGCCTTGAGCTTTGAGAAGGGCAACAACCTGGTGCTCAGCGGCATCACCACCACCCTCCACGTGGGCGCCCACACCGATGCGCCGAATCACTACCACCCCAAGGGCCAGGCCATGCATGAGCGCAGCCTGGAGCGCTACCTGGGGCCCTGTCAGGTCATCGCGGTGGACTGCGCGGCGGGGACCCGAATCCAGGTCGCCGACCTTGGGGTGGAGATCCAAGCGCCTCGGGTGCTCTTCAAGACCGGGAGCTTCCCGAACCCTGAGCACTTCAACACCGACTTTTGTAGCCTGAGCCCAGAGCTGGTGGCCCACTTGGCTCAGGCTGGGGTGGTGTTGGTGGGCTTGGACACCCCGAGCGTAGACCTGTACGCGGATCAGGCGCTGCTCTCTCACAACGCCATTCATCGCGCGGACATGGGCATTCTGGAGGGCGTGGTCTTGGACCAGGTGGAGCCGGGCATCTACACGCTCATCGCGCTGCCGCTCAAGATCGAGGGTGGCGATGCCAGCCCGGTGCGGGCGGTTTTGGTCGACGGGGCCATGAGCTAGTCGGCCAGACAGCCCTCGGCCCGGAGCTGGTGGTAGGTGCCCATCCAGACCGCAGTCATCTGGCCCACCGTCTCCTCCGGCCAGCCTTCCCGGTTCTGATCGACCGTCTTCAGGTCCCGCCCCAGATCACCGAGGGCCTCGCGGCAGTCCTCGCTCTGCCCCTTCCGAACGCTGTTGTGGGCTTCTACCCCCCGCAACAGCTTCAAGACGTCATCCAGTGAGCCGTACCGGGCAGGCTCGCCTACGAGGCAGCCAAGGTCCTTCATCGGCGCATAGGCCGTGTTGCCCCGCATCAAGTGGATGAGCATCCAGGTGTGGTCCTCCTGGGCGGCCTCTTCTTGGTACTGCACCCACTGAGAGCGCGCTCCGGTGGCGGCCTGCTCAAAGCGGGCGCAGTTCAGGCTCTGCAAAGCCACCCGACTGGGGTCCCTTGCGGCCAAAGCCTGCATGAAAGCCAGCCCCTCGGCGTCTGTCTGTCCATAGAGCGTGGCAGTGGCTTGGTCCCGGCGCTCCGCCTCGAAGACCACCTCCTCGAGCAGCTCCAAGGCCCAAGACTCCAGCTCCGCCTCGTATGGCGAGGCCTTGCCTGGGTTGACCAGGCGCACGCGGTTCAACAGGCGCTCACTGCGGCGGGCCAGCTCCTTGCTGCTGCCTTGAAGCTGGGCCGCCCAGATCAGCCAGAGGCCCTCCAGCTGGTCGCCCAGTCCGGGGTCCTCGTCCGTGGGCGCCAGCACGCCGCGAGACTTCATCTCCGCGCGCAATCGGTCCAGCTCTGCCAGCGCATCTTGGGGCGACATGCAGCGCTGAACGCTGCTGAGGTACCCGGAGTTGGGGTCTCGGTAGGCCGTGCTGTGAAAGTCGGCCCATCCGCCGGTTCCTGTGCCCAGCAGAAACTCCTCGCTGCTGCCGAAGCTCTTCAAGGCCCGCTCAGGATCGCGCTGGGCCACTGGGGGACCACCCCCGTCCTCGCTGTAGGCCACAAAGGACCACTGCGCTTGCAGGGTCTCAAGCTGGGTGTCCAAGGCGTCCGAGACTCTGAACTCACGCAAGGGCACTTCGACCTTGTAGTCCTGGCTCTCCAGGTAGCTGCGCATCTCCTCGGCCCGCTTGCAGTCCTGCCCCTCGTTCTCCAGAGCCGCCAGCCGCAACACAAAGGCGGCCAAGTCCTTCTGGGCGAGGGCTTTGGGGTCCAAGCCCTCTGTGGCCAGGAGCACGCCCTCGTTCATCTGCCGGTACGCGGTGTCGTATTGGATGCCGCGGGCCTGGGTATAGGCCGCCATGGCTTGCTTGAGTCCGGCCAGCGCCTGCTGAGCTTGCTCAAAGCCAGGGTCTGCGCGCAGGGCCTCTTGGTAGGCGCGCTTGGCGGCCTCCAGGTCTCCGGCGGCCTCTTGGGCCAGACCGGCACCATAGGCAGAGAAGGCCCCGAAGGACTCGGTCGGGGCGCTGCTGTAGAGCGCCCGGCGGTTTCCAGCGCTCAGCTCCAGCTCCAAGCCCTCGACCAGGCCGACCACCAGCTCCTTCTCCACGCTCACAAAGTCCGAGATCTCGCCTTGGGCGGCCTGGGCCAAGATGACCTCGCCGGTGGAGACCTGGACCACCCGTGCATCGAGGAGGAAGGTCTGCTCGACCACCGAGTAGCTCCCGAGCAAAAGGGTCTCCGCTCCCACCCCCTTGCCGACCAGGGCGACGGTCTTGGGGTCCAAGAAGGAGCCCTCCGCCAGCTCAAGCTCGGCCAGGACGCTGTCCAGCTGGGCGCGCTCCACAAGGCTCAAACCCTGGACCCCAGCGAGGTCAGAGACGAGCATGCCAGAGAGCCCAACGCCCAGACCCAGGTACTCCTGGCTGCCAGCACCTTGCTCCAGCGGCAACACCGCCAGACGCATCTGGGGGGCAGGCTCTGGGGCCGAGCTGGTGCCTTGGCCGAGTAGAAGCAGGGTCCACATCATGGGGGGTTGATGCAGCCCATGTTGTTGAGCTGGTGGTAGGTCAGCAGCACGCCGGCGAGCACTTGAGGCTCGTGGGCCGTGCCGGAGAGATACTGAAGGTTCTGCTCGTAGCTGTCCAAGGTCATGCCGAAGCTCCCGCCAAAGGACTCGCAGATCGTGTCATCGGGGGGGATGGGCGTGCGCTGGTAGGCATCGTGGGCGCCGCGCATCATCGGCATCACTTCCGCGATTCCCTCGTAGCGCGCTGGCTCTCCGACCACGCAGCCCATGTCCCGCATCGGCCCGTACAAGGTGGCTGCTCGGGACATGTTGGTGCGCATCCAGAACCAGTCTTCTTCCAGCTCTTCCTCGCGGTAGCTCTTCATGTTGCTGCGCACCGAGCTGTGCTGGGAGGTGAACCAGTAGTCGCAGGCCGGGTCGTCCATGACCACCACTGCGGGGTCCTTTCTCTCGTAGCCCTCCAGGAAGGTGAGCATGTCCTGCTCGCTCAGACCGTAGAGGCTGGCGTTGAACTGGTCGCGCCACTTGGCCTCGCGAACGACGGTCTCCAGCACACCCAAGCCCCAGCGCTCCAGGGCCTTCTCTTCTTCACTGGCGGTGGCCGGATTGGAGAGCTCCACCACGCTCAGGAAGCGCTCACTGCGTCGACCCAGCTCTTCCGATGCGCCCAGAGAGCGGGCGGCCCAGACCAGCCAGAGGCCCTGCATCTCGTGATCCAGCGTGACCGCCCCGCTGCGGTGGCCGCTGAAGTCCGAGAGCCCAGCCCTCTTGAGGTCCGCGCGCATGCGGTCCACCTCGTCGACCAACTCCGTGCCCTCCATACAGCGAGAGGCGGAGCCAAAGTAGCCCGTGGACGGTTCAAAACGCAGCACGTCGTGCCACTCATTGGCGAAGAGAAAGCGGTGGATGTTCCTAAAGTTTCCAGCGCTGCGACTAGGGGATTGCTGGGCCATCATGGGCCCGCCGGCGCCGTGGTCGTAGCGCACCATGGACATGTCCTCGGCCACCTTGCCCACCTCAAAGGAGAGCACGCCGTTGGAGCGGCCCTGGGCATCCTTGCCGGGCAGACGCTCGGGCTCAGCGACTTGGAAGTCCACCAGCTCCAAGTAGGCCCGCATCTCGGCCATACGCTGGCAGTCCATGCCCTCGTTCTCCAAGGCCGACAGGCGCACGGCGAACTGGCTCATGGCCGTCATGTCCAGCTGGTCCTTCTTCATCTCCCGCATGTCGGAGGTCTGCTCCAGAACGCGCAGATTCATGGCCCGGTATGCGGTGTTGTACTTGACGTTTCGGTCGGCCAAATACTCGGCCATCGCGGCCTTCACCCCGGCCAAGGCCGAGCGGGCCTCGGCAAAGTCTGGGTCGGCGGCCACAGCACGCTCGTAAGCACCCCGTGCGGCCTCCAGGTTGCCGGCGTCCTGGGCCTCAATGCCCTCGCCGTAGGCCGTAAAGGCTCCAAAGTCCTCGGTCGGGGCGACACTGTAAAGCTGTCGCTTCAGGGAGCTGGTCAATGAGACCGCCAAGCCCGTGAGCAGGGACTCCACCAGGTCCTTCTCCACACTGACAAAGTCCGTGATGAGGCCGTTTGCGTCCGCCGCCTTGTAGATCTCCCCTGACTCCACGGAGACCACCCGGGCGTCCAGAACGAACTGCTCCCCTACGACCGAGAAGCTTCCCGCGAGCACGAAGCGCGCCCCCACACCCTTGCCGAGCTTCTGCGCGCTCTTGGGGTCTACAAAGTCGCCGCTGTTCAGCTCCAGCTCGTCCAGCAGGGCTTGGAGGCGCTCGCGCTCTACCAACTTGATGCCGGGCACAGCGGACAGATCGGTGACCAGCATGCCCGCCAAGGCCTTGCCCAGTCCCGCGTACTCCTCAGAGGCAGCGGCTTTGTCCAGAGGCAACACCGCAAGGGTCATCTCTTCGGCCAGCGCGGGGCTGGAGAGAAACAGGGTGCCCAGCAACAGGACCAGGGTGCTCATCCATTTTCTCAAGATTCCTCCACGACGCGGCGACCCACGAGTTTGCCTACAACATTGCGCAGCTGCTCGTGATTCCAACCGGGTGGCTCTTGCCACGCTCCTTGAACGAGTCGCTGCAGGCTGGCTTTCACTGCCAAGCCCAAAGCAGCGCCCACGCCGGTGTGTACCTTGACCACCAAGGCCCCTCGTCTCTCGGGAAAACCCATGCAAAACAAGGCTTGTGCGCCGATCTTTACGAACATCGACTCTTTGGCGCCCGCCATGATGTCCTCGTCCAGGCGATCTGTGCCAGATGTCAGGTGGGGGTGCTTCTCCATGGCCTGCCGGATCCCCCGCATGACGGGATCCGGATCCAGAACCACCCCCTGCCAAACCCGCGCCATCTCCTCCAAGCTCATCACCCAGCTCGGCACCCCACAACCATCGGTGGCGAACTCAGGTCGGCTGCCTCCAAGGGTGAGACGGGCACGGATGTCCAGCTGAAGCGGGTGATTGGGATCCCGATAGTCCGCATCCCAGCCCTGCGCTCTGCTCGCGGCGGCCATGAAGGCGTGCTTGCCCGAGCAGTTGTTGTGGAGCACCGAGGGGCTCCGGCCGCTGAGGATCAGAGCGTGGTGCGAGGGCACATGCAAGGGCGCGTGGGCACCGCAGAGCAAGCAGCTCTGCTCGAGGCGGAAATAGCCCATCACCTGCTCCACCAGCGCCACATGCTCCGGCTGACCGGCGTGGGAGGCCGTCCCAACCGCCAGCACCTCCGAGGGCAGCTCTGGGTCGCCGAGGGCCTTTAGACTGGCCCGGAGTTGCACGGGCTTGGCGGCCGAGCGGAAGGGCGTTCGGAAGGGCTCTCCCCACAGGCGCACGCCGCGCGGTCCAGACCAAACGGCCGAGAAGGGATGAACGCTGTCGGTATAGTCGCCGCGAAGCTGACGGATGGTAGGCATTGCCCCTTCAGCCTACCGCAGCGCTAGCCTGCGGGCATTGACCCACGGCCCCAAGTGACTATCAGGGGGGCCCGACCCGCGACTCTGCCCCTGGAGGGCCCCATGCAGTCCTTGCGAATCGATACCCTGCCCACGCCGAACCCTGACGCCATGATGTTCAAGGTGGAGGTTCCCCTCGTGGAGCGCGGAACTTTCGAGTTCAACGCACCAGAGAAGGTCGGCGAATCCGCCTTGCCCAAGCGCCTCTTTGCCATCGCTGGCGTAGACCAAGTGCTGGTCACAAGCCGCTTCGTGACCATCAACAAGGCCACCGATTTGCCGTGGCACGACTTGGTCAGCAACATCAAAGGCGCCATCCGCGCGCACGTCGACTCCGGAGATCCCGCGGTCGAAGACCAACCCGAAGTCACCGCACTGGTCACCGACTCCGAGCTCGCCCGCCAGATCGTCGAACTCATCGACGAAGAGGTGCGTCCGGCACTGGCCCAGGATGGCGGCGACGTGCAGTTCGTGGGGTTGACCGCCGACAACGTGGTGCAGCTTCGCCTCATCGGCGCCTGCTCCTCCTGCCCAAGCTCCACGGCGACCCTGGCCTTTGGCATCGAGCGCCTGCTGGTCGAAGAGTTCCCGGACATCCAGGGTGTTATCCAAGTGTAAGGATTCAGGGGATATGCTGGGGGCATGTCCTTTCTCTTTGTTCTGGCTTGTCTCTCCCCGCTCCCCGTTGAGGTCTTGGTCGACGACGACCTAGACGGCTACTTCGCCGACGAGGACTGCGACGATGGCGACCCCAGCGTCTTCCCTAGCGCAGAAGAGATCTGTGATGGCTTGGACAACGACTGCGATGGGGACATCGACGAGGACGGGCTGACCCGCTTTTACCCCGACGCTGACAACGACGGCTACGGAGAAGCGGGATCGGTGGGGGAAGAGGATTGTGGCATTGAGCCAAATCGCGCCACAAACGACGAAGACTGTGACGACACCGACAGCTTGGTGAATCCACTGGCAGACGAGGTCTGTGATGGCGTGGACAACAACTGCGATGGCACCATTGACGAGCCCGAGGCCATCGACGCCTTGGACTGGTTCCCCGACGAGGACGCCGACGGCTACGGCGACCCCCTGGAAGGCCAACGCACCTGCGATCCAGAGCCGGACTGGGTTCAGGACGACCAGGACTGCGATGACTTGAACCCCGAGGTCAACCCTTCCGCCGACGAGGTCTGCAACGGCCTGGACGATGACTGCGAGGGGGGCGTGGACCTGGACGCCATCGACGCCCTGAGCTGGTACGCCGACACCGACTCCGACAGCTTTGGGGACCCAGCGGAGCTCTTGCTCTCCTGCACTCAGCCAAGCGCCTACGTCGCCGACGACACCGACTGCGACGACACCACGGGCAGCACCTACCCAGGGGCCGAAGAGAGCGTCGCCGACGGGGTGGACAGCGACTGTGACGGACAAGAGCTCTGCTACGCCGACAAGGACTCGGACAGCTGGGGCGATGAAGAGGTGGCCTCGAGCGACCTGAGCTGCTCAGCTGAAAACCTGGCCAACCAGGACGGCGACTGCGACGACGGGGACGCCTTCACCTTCCCTGGCTCCTCCCCCAACGACTCCAGCACAAGCTGCATGACGGACGCGGACGAGGACGACTACGGCGACGCATCACCAAGCTCCGGCGTGACCGTCGGCACCGACTGCGATGACACCGACGCCGCCGTGAACACCGCGGCCACCGAGATCACCGGCGACAACGTGGACCAGGACTGCGACGGCGGCGAGATCTGCTACGTCGACAGCGACGGCGACGGCCAGGGAAGCACAAGCACCGTGGTCTCCACCGACAGCGACTGCCGGGATTCTGGCGAGTCCAGGAACACCAAGGACTGCGACGACGGAGACGCCAGCGTCTACCTGGGCGCGACGGAGACCGTCGGCGACGAAGTGGACAGCGACTGCGACGGCGGCGAGCTCTGCTACACCGACTCGGACAGCGACGGCTACGGCAGCACCGTCACCCTGAGCAGCACCGATGCCGACTGCAGCGATAGCGGCGAGTCCACCAACGACGAGGACTGCGACGACGCTGAGGCCCTGGCGAATCCGGGCGAGACCGAGATCTGTGATGACGGCATCGACAACGACTGCAGCGGGGAGTTTGAGGATTGCGGGCCTTATGGCAGCTTCGATGTCGACGGTGGCGACGTGCTTCTTGAAGGCAGCTACAACTACGACAAGGTCGGTACCCGTCTCGCATCCGGAGACTTTGACAACGATGGGCAAGATGACCTGTGGGTCGGTGCTCAGGGCTTCGACAACTCCACGAGCTACACCTACCGGAACCTAGACCGCGGTGCAGCGATGCTCCATCTCGGCCCGATCACAGCGGACGCCGACCCCTACACGGGTGCCGACGCCGTCTACTCCAGCTCAACCAGCTACTCGTATCTGGGCCAAGACATCGCCGTAGCTGACATGAATGGCGACGGAAAAGACGACCTCATCATGAGTGCGTTGGATGGCCCAAACAGCAGCTTGGACAGCTATGATGGTGCAACGTACATCTGGCTCGGCCCCATCACCTCCAGCGCCAGCACGCCGTTCACCTTTTCGCGGACCGAGGCATAGGTTGTGTAGCTGCTCATCCGCCAGCCGCGGAACGGTATCCGGTTTTCCAGCCGCATCACCGCCTCGCCCTGCAAATAGGCGTCGGGTGGCAGGGTGCTCCAATCGGCAGTGGCCTTTATGGCCCTTTCGATGGCGGTTTGCGGCGTGGTATCGGCAAGGGCGACTCTGTTGCGCTGATTGCGCCCAACATTCCTGAAGCACTGGAATGTGCGCTGGCGATGCCGTTGATCGGGGCTGTTCTGAATGCCAACAACACCCGCCTCGATGCGGCGACGATTGCCTATGTCCTCGAACACGGTGAGGCCAAGGCTTTGCTGGTCGATACTGAGTTCTCAGCGCTAGCGGCTGAAGCGGTTGCACAAATTGGCCTCGATCTGCTGATCGTCGATATCGAAGACAGCGAAGGGCCCGGCGGCGACAGAATTGGCAGCCTGACGTACGATGACCTTCTGGTCGAAGGTGACCCCGACTTTGCTTACTCCTGTCTCTTATACACATCTCCGAGCCCACGAGACAGGCAGAAATCTC
>OJIO01001485.1_pt1 | contig 10147 bp, 6 predicted proteins | sample 1595621 | NCBI WGS metagenome assembly OJIO01 (sample SAMN05416776, study PRJEB24817) | seawater metagenome | isolation source: Sea water | place: Canada:Atlantic | collected 2013-07
ACGAGATTTCTGCCTGTCTCGTGGGCTCGGAGATGTGTATAAGAGACAGTATCATAATTTCTAGATTTTACTTGAGTACGATGTTATCGATTCTCACTTTAGTAGTATTTGAAGCCGCTGTACCTTCATACATAAACCCTACTCTAACCTTACCTGATAGGTAATCAGTAAGATCAATATCTCCTGACATTACCCAATCGTAGTTTTCGTTGTTATTATTTGCAAGTGCCGCCTCATCCAATGACACCCAGTTTGCTTCACTCAGATTAGAGAAGTCTTGGCTTATCCAAACAGATAACCCCTGGTGTTGCCAAAATGCAATTGCTGTCTCAAACGAGAAAATAGATTTATCGCCCGTATCTATTGTAGGAGTCACCAACCATGCTTCTGTCTCTGCATTATTATCCATGAATGCTTCACACTCTACAAAACCATTATCATCAAATGAACGTGTATACCACTGTCTGTCCCCTTTAGTTGCTACACTTAACCAACCACCAATTGCTACTGGATCAAAATCTGTAAATCCTTCAAATGTTTGGTTTACTTGGCCATCACTTCCATTTCCTCCTGGATCAATAGTTCCACCTGAAACATCAGAACCAGAATTTATCATTAATTGGGGAGTATCATCAAATTGACTAACTATTGCAGTCACATTTACTGTCCCAGAAGGTACGGGATCATTTGCATATGATGCATAATCAAAAGTAAAAATATTAATGGTTTCTGTACCATCATCCACAGTAATATTTCCAACACCAAAAGTACTTCCCCCACTTAATTCAGCATCTTTAATTAACACTCTAGTTGATTCATATCGATTATTATCAAGAAGTATTTCATCGATTGTTATTTCTTTAGCTGCTGGCAAATCTCCGTTTCCTGTTTTTTCGGCATTGAATAGTGGCACATTGGTAACCTGAAGCAATCCTTTAAACTCTGAAACCTCTTGGCCAGAAACTGTAATTTTCAACTCATCTCCTAAACTAAAAGTATGATCGCTTGAAAATCTGACTAAGATACCATGCTCTCCATTTTGGAAGAAAATATTTTGAGAATTTAATTGGTCAGTAGTTCTATCAGATATAACAGTACCTGAAATAAATCCTGATTCAGCCTTATCTGCACCTAAATCATAAAATCTACTCTTGATCGATGCTATCTCTAATTCATTGGTCGCTTGTCCTCCTGATCCATCACATCTTAATTCCATGAAATCAATATCATTAAGATCTCTAATAAACATTTGTAGGTCATCATTAAAAACACTTATTATACCAGTTATCTTTCCACTTCCAGAAGGCATAATCTCTCTAGCGAAATCTGAAAACCCACTATTTCTTACAATTATTTCATTGTCATCACAATCCTCTATCATTGCGTTAGTACTCTCAGGGCCATCAGGATTATCGGCATCAGCATAAGGCTGGCCTACGAATCCCAAAGTAAACTCAGCTTGTTCAATAGATACTAGCTTATTAAAGTAATCATTTGAATTCTGGCTTATTTCAGAAATTGTCACCACTGTTGGCAAGATTACTTCTCCTACTCCACCTGCAATCATAAAATCATTAACAAGAAGATCTGGAATTCTTTGTAATCTATCATCTTCTATAATATATCCTAATCTTGGCAAGTTTGCATCATAACCTAACGTAAGTCCGTTCAACTTGATATAAATTGAATTACCCGTTGGAAATTCTGCATTCAATTCATTTCTATCAGCAGCAATACTCAATGCCGCAGTTTCATCTTGAAATGTTACCGTCTTAAAAAAGTTACCTGAAGCATCATCTGCAGTTACTGTTCCTTTTATATATTTAACTTCAGCACCTATCGCACCTTCGTCTAACACTACCCCTGAATTGGAAGTTAATAACGCCAAAAGATCTCCGATAGGCATGACATCTGCATCATCAATGACTAATGTATTCTCCGGCTCATCAAAATCATTGTCTACACATGAAGTGATAAAAAATCCTGATACGATAATCAGTAAAAAGAAAAATTTATTTATTGTATTCATTACAAATTATTTATTGTCTGTTAAATGTAGGGTGTTTTAAAATCTCAAAGTTAATCCAGCACTATATGTAGTACCAAATGAATAGAAATATCTTGGTGGAAATCTGTCTATATCATATCCTTCGTAGTCGAATCTTCCTTGTTCGAATCCACCTGTTCTAAATCCTTTATTGTTTAAGATATTATTGATTCCTAATGTCAGATTTAGAAAGTAATTATTTATTTTCCATGACTTACCTCCAAAGAAGTCTAGCGTAAACTGAGAAGGAAGCTTTTCTTGACTAATTACATTTTGGAAAGTCTCATTTCTGTCTGGCAATAATATTCCTGCTACTGTTTCATCCGTTCTTCTATCTGGATTGAAATCTAGATAAATCTCTCTAAAGTGATTCAAATTCAAACTAACGAACCAATATTTTGGTGATCTATAATCAAGTCCAAGTGTATAAGCTTGTTGTGGCCCAGGAACATAAAAGTTCTTTATATAGATGAGTCTATCTTCAGCCAAAATATTAGCATCATTATCTTGCGTATAAGTGCCCAGTGGTCTTGAAGTATATTGATTTGCTCCAATCGCAGCTGCAAACTCTACGCTTAATGTACTTGTTATTTTAGCCTCTAGTCCCAGTTCTATTCCTTGATGCCTTTTATCTACACCAGCCAATATGAAATTGACAAAAGTTCTTTCTTGATCATTATAGAAACTGTTATTTTCAATTTGGTCTTGGAATGTAGTATAGTAACCACTTACTCTACCCTTCAGACCTGCATATCTAAATATATACCCTGCTTCAAATCCTTGAATTTTTTCGCTTGTTGTATTTTTAACTAATTCATTTCTAGTCCTTGGAGATAAGAAAGCAAATCGACTAAACGGCGCTCTAGTTTTCATTGTTCCTACTCCATAGAAATAATTTCTACCATCAAGTTTATAAGTAAGACCCGCTTTCAATCCATAATTAGTGAAAGATTGAGTTTCTGATTTACCTAATGAATTATCAGGAAACAAACCACTCTGAACAAAACTATTTCTATAGAATGAAGTATTGGTCAACTCTACTGATGCAAATAGATCTAAATGGTTCAATGAATATTCTCCTTGCATCCAACCTCCTGCCCGCTGAGTAACTATATCGTAATCCCAACCAAATCTATCACCAACCTCTAAGGTTCTATTTGGTCTTTGAAGATCGTTCTGGGCTACATCAGTATTTCCAGGAAAGTCTCTTAGTGCAAATACATTCAAATCAACATAATAATCGGCTCCTAAGAGATCATCTAAAATCTTGTAGTTGTGAACATTTTCGTATAAATATTCTAACCCTCCACTCAATGTGAAGTTGTCTGATATCTCTGCTTGTAAGTTAGTATTGAAATTATATTTTTCATTATCAAAATGTTGTTCTTCAACAATATAAGCCGCAAGTGCACCTGTAAGTGCTTCTCCAGATCCGTTTGCATTTTCAATAGTTACATCTCTCTGTTGGTTAACGAAATACATTCTATCCCAATCCAGTTGTCTTCCCTCTTCACTACCACTAAACTTTTCTGCAACGTCTTCTGCTAATGAATTCAATCCAACTCTGCTATAGAAACTAGGTAGCTTTCGATAATAATCAGGTCTAGGGTCACTTGCATTGTACCAATCTAATCTTGTACTACCAAATGTTCCTATCTCTCCAGCTAAAGTAGTTCTTAGGTTAAGCTTATCACTAATTTTCCAGTCATGCCTGAGTATCGCAATAGGTTGATTTGATTTATTTACTCTAGCATTTCTTACTTCTCCATTTTGATACCCCCAATTTGCATTGTAATAATTCGATCCAGCTAGGTCATATGCCTCTTGCACACTACCTGAAAACCTACCTCTCTTCGAAGGCGAATTAAGAACTGTAAGACCGATAGATTGGTTGTCACCTAACTTCTTTTCGACTGAAGCGAAGAGTGCATATGCATCATAAAATGTTCCTTTAATGTATCCAGAATCTCCCCATCTTCTACTTGCTGATACTGAATACGACCATCCATTCTCTTGTTCTCCAGAATTATGTGTTACCATAAACCTATTGGTATATGCTCGGTTAGACCTATTATATACGATCTTAGTTCCAGGTCTCTGTAATGATGCTCTTGTATCTATAAAATTGGCTCCTCCTACACCACCAAAAGCAAATGAAGTAGGCTTTAATGTATTATTAATCGTTTGATTTCTAAGTACATCATTCAATCCGCCCCATACTGCCCATGATACTCTTCCATCATCAAGATCATTGACAGCAAAACCATTTAAATACACATGTCTATCTTCATTATTATATCCTCTGGCATAAAATCTTCCACTACTAAAGTTAAAAGCCGCCGCAGCATTAAATGGATCTCTACCTGCTGTCAATAAACTAGAGTATTGCTGGCCTTGATCATCATCACCAACATTATCAGCATTTATTGTAATCACAGCAATGTCTAACTCCATTTCTACCCTATTATCAATAATACTATCATTGCTGACATCCAGAATCATATTATCTATATTCTTAGAATTGGGCTCTTTTATTTCTTCACCAGAAAAATAAATTCTTTTTCCAATAATTAAAAGATCACCCATATCAGTAATCTCTTCTGTTATTGTGACTCTTCCTCTTGTATACTCTTCTCCATCAAATTCTACTTTTATCGTGTAAGAACCTAGCGGTAGACCTATTATTCTAAAAGCTCCCGTAGCGTTTGTTACAGCTTCAGATCCTCCGATATTTACCAATGCTCCTACTTGTGCAACATTAGATGATGAAAGTATCTTCCCTGTTATAGTTTGGGCATTAGTTAAACAAATACTAAATACTAAAAACAGCATTACTAGTAAAAAAGTGTTGCGTCTAATCATTGATATTATTTACAATTTCCCACAAAAGTAATGCTTAGATTCATAACATATGCTAGAAAAACATATTAATTAATTGTAAATCTGCTCACACTATTACATAATGAGATACTTTAAAATCTATATTTGCCTTCCTAACATGAAAAAAATGCAAAAATTCTTCTACTTCATAGCTCTTTCTATATTTTTCACATCCACAGTTTTCTCACAAGAAGCTAAGTTCAAAGCTGTTTCTGTAGGATTCTACAATCTAGAAAACTTATTTGATTTCGAAAGAGATACGACTATTTGGGATACTGAATTCACACCATGGGGTAAAAAAGTATGGACAGAAGAAAAATACAATGAGAAACAAGCGAACATGGCTTATGTAATCAGCCAACTGGGACTTGATGTCACTCCAGCTGGCGTATCGATTTTGGGAGTCTGTGAAATCGAAAATAAACGAGTGCTCGAAGATCTAGTAAAACAGAACGCACTCAAAGATAGAAATTATCAAATCGTACACAGAGATAGTCCAGATAGAAGAGGAATAGATGTAGGACTAATATATAATCCCCTTCATTTTACATTTTTGGATGTAGAGATGGAGAATATAGACTTCATTCTAGATGATGGAGACACCCTAAAAACTAGAGAAATAATGCATGTAAAAGGAATCCTAGATGGAGACACTACACATGTACTGGTAAATCACTGGCCATCAAGAAGTGGCGGAGAAAAACGATCTGCACCAAGAAGAAATAAAGCTGCAGAAAAAGTAAAAGAAGTAGTTGATAGACTTAAATCAAAAAATCCTGACGTTAAAGTCATAGTTATGGGTGATTTGAATGATGACCCTACAAGTAGAAGTACAAAATCAATCCTACAAGCTAAAGGAAGAGTGAAGGATGTAAAATCATCAGCTGACATGTTCAATCCGATGTATGATCCATATAGAAGAGGTCTTGGCAGTAATGCATATAGAGACAATTGGAGCCTGTTTGATCAGATCATAGTTTCACCTGGTTTATTGGATAAAGAAAATGATGGATACTTCTATTACAAAGCTCAAATCTTCAATAAAAAATATCTTATCCAAAGATCAGGTCAATATAAAGGCTATCCTTTCCGTACATTCTCGGGAGACAAATACCAAGCGGGATATTCAGATCACTTCCCTGTAGTTGTTTATTTAGTTAAGAAGGTATAGAGGATATTTATGATGTGTTGAATCAGCCCGAAAATTTATAATTCTCTACACTGATCGACGTGTTTGCTTTGCAAGCCACTTGTTTGTTGATTTGTTGATTTGTTGATTTGTTGATTTGTTGATTTGTTGATTTGTTGAAAACTATTTTCTTGAAACAAAAGTTTTCATTTTACCACGCCCGAACCACATCCTATGTCCTCCTTCGGAGGAGGATTAAGGAGGAGGAAGTTGTAGTATATTTAGAAGTTTAGCATGAAAAATTAGATGTATTACTCCTCTCCAAAGAGGGACATTTTCGATGTGTCATATATATTAATCCTACCCAAATATCCCCTTCAGCATCGCTAAAGTAATCATATAAGTAGGCTTTACTCCATCCATCCCGAGACTACCAGAAGCTAGCGTACTCCCTGTTTCCAGTGGATTATCCGATGCATAATAAGCGTATCTTAGCTCAACATCTTCAGATATTGATTTTCTTATAGTACTTGCAGCTTGTATTGCTTTTTGATAATGTGCACCTTCCATTTCTAAACCACTTGCTTTCCAAGATGACTTAAGGAAGTATCTAAGTATATCCTTATTCTGTAATGATGTACCCAAAACTGTTATCATAGGCCCGCCAAACGATTCAATTTCATCATCTTTAAATTGCTCTGTCGTCAAGGCATTCTTAAAAATGTAATTATCAGCACTCCCTTCAAAAATGTGCGCATTGGGTATCATAATATCACCTTTTCTACCTGACAAAATACCTGCCTTCCCCATAATATTGATGGACTTTACATCCATTAACTTTTTTACACTATTACCATGATAAGGTTTGAGCAATTCGTCCATTGTTTCATACGCTTGTTGTCCAAACGCATAATCCATCACTACGATAACTGTATTCTCCAGATTTTTAGATTGCTTTAATTCTTCGGGTAAGATTTTGTAATCGATCTTACTACAGTCAATAACCTGAACAGATATGTTCGTACCATTATTATCATGGAGAACGGACATCCCATTTTTCAATGCGTATTTGGTAACCAATGCTCGTTTTGCTCTATTTTCAGATTTTGAAAGATCTTCTGCTATGTCTTCAATCGTAGCATATTTCGATTTACTATTAAGAACGTGATCGGCATAAAGTGAATTCATCACACTATGCAGATTCGCACTTACTATATGGACTTCCTTATCAAATAGATCATTTTTAAATAGATAGTCTTTTATTTGAAATGCCCATATTTCTCCATATAAATGATGGCCTAATTTTTCTCTCAATGCTGATGAAAAAGTAATCTCTCTATCATTGTTATTAAGAAACTCTTCCATTGATCTTCGACCTAGCCAATATACAATAGAGAAAAGAGAATTGACACCAGAAGCCTTTTCAAACTTATCACATGCTTGAGCTGTCTCATCAAATGTTCTACCTAACACAGTACTTAAGTAGGTGTACCCTACTTGCTTGTCATACTTCTCTCCATTATCTATCTTTTCAATGATCTCTTCCAACATCTTCCAAGATCTTACTTTTCGGCCTTTAGAATCAAGGCTATTTCTTCTGATTTTCTCAGCTTCAATAAATAAAAATGTCAGGTGAGTAAGCACATCAAAGATATCACTTCTACCCCTTGTCATTTCAATGAACATTTGCTCGTCATCAACCTTGTAACAATTTCTTCTTCTTTTGGAAGGGACAATCGGCTCAAAATCACTATCCTCAAAACCCTCTCTACTGATCAACTTCACATAACGACATGTCTCTATTCCAATTGGTAACCTTTGAAAGATATATAACAATCCACTCAACTCTACCCTTTCTTCATCTGCAATAGAACCGTATATTTCAGGCTTCAATGCTAACATAGAACTGATCATCGTCTCACCTGACACTCCCAATGGCTTATACCCTCCTCGCATAAACAAATGACGCATACTTACATGCAGTCTTTGTATAGCTGATCTTGATATTTGTGCTCTTGTAGGTGTGTAGGTAGGATTCTCCATATGTTATATTTAGTTTGTTAATGCAAATTCTGATCCAGTATCTAAGAATAAGAAAGGTCAGGTGCAGATATTGGGGATGTAAATGGGAATCAAGGAAGATTAGTTCCATTTTGAATAAGATATTTTAAATATATTTTTAATAATACTAATTTTAGCTTGAAAATTAGAAGAATGAACCTAAGACCAATACTGAAAGAAGACATCTCTGGCCTAAAAACTGTCCTAGCCAACTGCGAACTATTCCCATCAGAATATTTGGATGATATGATCGCTGACTATTTCGACAACCCAAAAACAGATCACATATGATTTACTTTGGAGGATGACAATAAGATACTCTCTATAGCATACTGTGCACCTATGACCTTTACAAATGGCACGTACAATCTATATGCAATCGGTGTTCATAATGACTACCAAGGAAAAGGAATAGGCAAGAAAATGATGACTTATCTTGAAAATGAATTAAAATCAGTTGGCCACAGAATTTTAATCGTGGAAACATCTGGCACCGATGCTCTAGCGCTTACTAGAGAATTCTATGATAAATGTGGATATAGAAGAGAAGCATGTATACAAGACTTCTGGGATGAAGGGAATGATAAGATTGTATTTTGGAAGAAGTTGTAGATAGGTGTTGTGAATAAGGCTGTACAATTCTGCATAAAAAATTTAATTCTGTGTTCCCTCCCCCTTAATCCCCCTCCAAAAGGGTACAAGTGTTCCTTGGCACGGGCAACCGTTTTTTGCCCGCAAATCTTCGAATTGCTTCACAAAATCTCTTTCCTAATTTTTTTTATAGTTCTTAACAGTATTCACAAACGCCTTCACACCATCTAATGGCGTATCAGGATATACACCATGACCAAGATTCACAATATGATTCCCACCAAATGCATCAATCATCTTAGTGGCTTTATCTTCTATTTCTTTATGATCTGCATATAGAACACACGGATCAAGATTCCCTTGAACTACCCTATCTGGTCCAAGTGTTTCTCTCACAAAATCAGTACTCATATTCCAATCAATACCTATCACATCTGAACCAATCCCAGCAATATCCTCCAATGCAAACCAAGCTCCTTTGCTAAATACAATTGTTGGAATACCTTCTGCTTGAAGTGCATCATTGATTTGCTTTAAATATGGAATACAGAAAGAACGATACATCTGCTCATCCAATACTCCTGCCCATGAATCAAAAATCTGAATTACATCAGCTCCATGTTTTGCTTTTAGCTTTGTGTAGGCAATTATTGTTTCCGTCAACTTCGACATTAACTTATGCGCAGCTTCTGGATTCTGATACATTAGCTTTTTTGCTTTCGAGAAAGTCTTACTTCCACTTCCCTCTACCATATAACAAAACAAAGTAAAAGGCGCACCACTAAATCCAATCAAAGGCACTCGATCATTCAATTCCTTCTTCGTTATATCTAATCCATTAAATACATAATCTAATTTCTCAGCAGCCATCTGACCAAAATCCAAATTATCTATATCTGCTTCAGATTGAATTGTATTTGGAAAGTTTGGACCTTTTTTTTCTACCATTTCGTATGGCAATCCCATAGCTTCTGGAATCACAAGAATATCAGAAAAAATTATTGCAGCATCTACACCCAATTCATCTACAGGTTGGATAGTAACTTCTGCGACCAAATCCGGTGTTGTTACCAATTCTATAAAACCAGACAAACTAGCCCTCACTTCTCTATATTGAGGTAAGATCCTTCCCGCCTGTCTCATCAACCAAACTGGAGGTCTTTCTGTTTGTTCGCCATTCACTGTTCTGAGGAAAATATCGTTTTTATATGCCATTTTTATTATTTTTAGATTAGACCGCTTCGCTTGTAGACTTTTCAAAGTTAGACTGCTGGGCTTTTGATGTTTTGAGTTTAGACCGCTGGGCTTTTTGACTACTAGAACATTAAAGCATGTAACTTTTGCCCACGCAGTCAATTGTTACCGTTAGCTTAAATTCAATAATTCATCAACTCAACAATTCAACAATTCTTAAACGCAACAATTCATCAGCACTAAAA
>OJIO01001497.1_pt1 | contig 10083 bp, 7 predicted proteins | sample 1595621 | NCBI WGS metagenome assembly OJIO01 (sample SAMN05416776, study PRJEB24817) | seawater metagenome | isolation source: Sea water | place: Canada:Atlantic | collected 2013-07
CAGCGTCAGATGTGTATAAGAGACAGCGATTAGTTGAACTAGGGGTACTGGCTATATCATAAAGTTCCTTAAGCTTGGCAGACGAGATAGTGATTTCACAAAATTGTAATATTCTATCAATTTCCTTTTGGGGACTATTGCAAAACTCAGAATGTTTGACCATCAAGAACCTATTTTCAAAACCTTTTGAATTAGCGATAACATCTTTGGTTGATTCAATCCAATAATCTAACTGCTTGACAGCTAATTCATTTTCAGATTCATTCCCATTTAAATAAATTTGATACTTCCATCCCCAGTTTTTAAGCTGTTGTTTATTATTTGAGAATGCCATATCAAGACCATTTCTTAACACATGAATGTATTTAAGATTAGGAAATAAATTAAAAATTTCGTTCACATATATTTGCGTATTTGGCTCCTTCCATCCCCAGATATCACGTGAAATTTCTTTGCTAAATAGTAATTTAAACACGTTTAAGTAGAATTTTACTCCAGATGAATGAGTAGGATTTGTGTATCCTGATTTATAATACACTATTAGATCTTTGAGAGATAGTTTTCCACTTTCCATGTATTTTTTAAAAGAAAGCAGCCTTTTGTTCTTTTCATCAAGTGACGCCTTCTTATACCATTCCGGATTTTTTAATAATCTTGTAAAAAATAAATTGTCATTAGGCCTATTTAGGTCATCCCCCATAAAAATACCTGCTTGAATCAAAACTTGCGCAATTGCTCTTGTACCGCTGCCGCCTAACGCTCCTATTGAGATTATCTTTTTATTCATGGGGTTAACTTTTTTGTGCGTTTGTGAAAAGCACTTTTAAAGTTTTAGGTTGATTCATCACAGTTCTCCACCCTTCATCATTTGATGATTGGACAACATCTCTAAAAGACACTCGAATTTTCGAATTAGGTCTCAATTTCCAACCCAAACTAGGATTCGGCATAAAAATATCCCTAGGTTTAGCAACCACTGTATTCGAAATTTTCTCTTCTTTATTAAAGACCATAGCACGAAACTATAAAGTTTATTAATAGTTGCAAAATTTACAATTTATGATATTTCAGACCAAATAAAATAAATATCCTTTTATTGAAAATGAAAGACATTAAAGATTAGAGAAGTAGGTGAAAAAAAAGAGCCTTGCAGAATTATTTCTGCAAAGCTCTTTTTAAGTATTTCTTCTTATCTAAAACTGCTTTATCAATTTCAGTCTCATACTTGTTTTCTATATCACTCTGTAATAATCATCACTTTAGAATCAATAATTTTTCCACTTACAGAAAGGGAATATACAAAAGTACCAGTGGCTAAAGTGGTTGAATCTACTGCTAATTTACCATCACCCGTCTCGTTTATTTGAATAGCGCTCATAACAGATCCCTTTAAATCGTAAATACGGATTTCGACATCTTCCAAACCTTCGGGGATAAAGTATCGTATTTCCGCTGATTCATTAAAAGGATTAGGGGCATTCTGTAAAAGAAAAGCATCATTGGCAGAGGGTTCGCGCGGACTGCTTGAACAGCAATTATTTAAATTTTCTCTGATTACCTTATTTTCCAGTCGTAGCTCTTCTGTCAGCTGGCGTAAATCATCCACTAAAGTTGTTAACTCATTAACTTTTTGAGCATCTACAGCGGAGTTACTACTAGCTATTATTTCATCCTTCATGATCTCTAGATCTATTGGGTAGGAGATGTCTTCTTTTTCTTCTTGAACCTCTTCGCTCAGTGTTCCTGGTACGTCCAGGTCAACAATATAGGATCCTTTGTTTGGTACATCCTTGGCAATAGGCGTTTCGGTTTTAACAGTGGGCCCTGGCTTAGCATCAACCGGACGGCCATTATCACCAGAGGACTGTGCGAAAGTAAGTTGTAAAAGAGCGCATTGAAAAACCAGTATTGCGATATATTTTATATTTTTCATGTGTTTAAAATTTTATTTTTTTGTAAAAATCAACGATTTAAGTTTAATCATCTCCTTGGGTGTCTGAAGCTTGTCCATCGGAATCTATAGGAATAAAAATTTAATGGCACTAAAATTAACCAACGATCTTTATTACTCCCTCTGGTTTCTAAAGCTCAGTTATCGGCGTTTCATTAGAATCTTTTTTTAGAATTAATAAATTTTAAATCATAGGAGATTAAATTATTCTTTTTCTCCAACAGCTTTATCGGAAGAATCAGAAGAGTTATGAGTTTTATTCAAAGCGGAAACCATTTGGATCAATTCAGCTAGCTGGGTTTCCAAAGTTTCCATTTTAATCAGTTGAGCTTTTAAGTTTGCAATTTCTTCCGCTTGCTGGTTGATGGTCTGCTGCTGCTTGTTATTGACTTCCAGACGACTTTCCTTCTCAATATTTATTCTCTTGTAGAGCTGTTCGATGTAAAGATGCGCTTTCTCCAACTCCTCTAGAACCCCTTGGCTACGATTTGCGACATTGATCATAGCCTTGCCATCATCACCGATGACCCCTCGTCCCACTGCAGGCAAGTGCTTGTGCTTCCACATAAAGGACGCGTGTTCCTCGATCGACTCGAGATTGTAGTCGGGCTCGAAGACGAAGTCAGGGTTGCTGTTGTCAATGCCGTTGATGAAGAGAACGCCCGTAATGTCGATACGGTCAGGGCTGCCGTTCAAGCCGATCTTTAGTAGGTTGTTGTTCGCCAGGTCGTCGATTTTCACTGGCGTAATACCATTTGTGACGTTGGTGATATTGAGCCGACCAGAATTGTCAGCCGAAATCAATTCCCATGTGTTGCCAGTGGTTGCTTGAGTATTAGTCAACCGCAATTTCGGATTACTGCTGCGCTCGATATCGAGGGGAGCATCCGGAGACTGGGTCCCCATACCTACATTTCCACTTGCAGCAATGTCAATGCTACTTGTCGGAGCATTGGGTCTTATTCTAAATGGAAGTTTACTACCATTCGTTACATCCCTAATGAAGAAATTTGTCTCATTAGCAGCCAGATCCCAGGTTTGCGCGGTAAAGCCAGAAGAACCATTTTGTTCTAAACGCATGGTAGGAGAATCCCCGTCCACCACATGCAATTCCACTACTGGAGTTGCGGTACCTAAGCCTATATTGCCACCGCTGGCATCAACATGTAGTGCATTGGCCCCGGCCCCGGCTTCTATCCGAAAAGGGACATTTCCGGCAGTAGCATCTTCTACTGCAAAATAGCTGGCCCCACCATTTGAAGAATCATTGATGGATATTCGCCAGTCATTTGATGGAAAACTTGCCGAATTACTAGTATCATCAAAATGGATACGTAAGTTATTTTCTTTATATCGTCCGGTATCAAAGCCAAAATTTTCGCCATTGTTACAATCCTGGCCTACACAGATGCTGCCGTTAACAATAACATCATCTAAAAACTGCTGGTCATCTTCGAACATTGATGTATTATCTGTTGCAAAAGGTAGAGCGTTAGAAGCCCATACTGGCTTGCCGTGTTCCAAGTTGACATCATTTAAGGAAGCATATAACACTGGATGATCTTGTTCCTGTTCCCAGGATATGCTGGCCATCTTCGACAGGTTTACTCCATTGACTTCTCTTTCATCTGGCGAGACAAATTGGCCATTTCGGATACTGAAGGAAATATTATATACATTTACTGTAGACGGAAGCTCATGCGCCAAACGGTAGGCAGCGATCTTTTCCTGATCATTTTCTTTCCTTAAGGCGGCGAGTTCCAGTCGTATTGTTTCAGACAAGGTAACTATTGGTGTGACTTGCATCTTGTAAGTCCCATCAGAAAATTTCTTTCCGTCCTTATTTACATTTGAAAGAGAGATATTTTTGGTGTGCTCTATCTGTTGTTTAAAATAGTAATTATTAGGCCCCGCGATTTCCATTAAGTAGGAATTGGGACTAATCATTTTAAAATTGGCTTCATTGGCCGTAATCGAGGCCTTTTCGACCAATTGGGCTTTTAGGCTATTTATCCCTAATGTACAACAAAAAAACAGGGTGCAAAAAAGTAAGTTTTTAATTTTCATAAATAGGTTAATTTTGTATTATAAGCAAACAGGTATACGATATTTGGTGAACAAACTGAAGGCAATATAATCATAAAAAGTAAAAATGAATAATCCTTTGTTAATTATAAATAGTGGCTTGTGTAAATTAGCAACTTTAAATCACTTCATTAGCGTTTGGTAGTTGTCAGTTGCTATTTTAAGTATCATCCACTTCGTTAGCATAAGATTCGGTGTCACCAACAGGTGATTTAACGACCCTTTTGCCAACCTTCGTTCGACAAAGAGATGCTGCATCGCCTATTACGGAGTTGCCATTAAAATTGATATCAATAAGGCAATGTCCAGTCAGTTGATAATAAACCAAACTATTGATATTCATGAGTTCAATAGGTTATATATGTTATTGAGAAGTGGGCCTGCCTATGTTATAGTCGGGAGCTTAACTAGCATTATTAAAACGACAAACAATTTCATTTTATCATTTTGAGCTAAATATATAAGTGAGAATGCTTAACACTTTGAATAGCTAATAGGAATTTTAAGATAGATAAACCATTGAACAAATAACTGTTTAAATCGCGTAAAACAATACTTACCTTGTTTAGGGCATACCGATTTTAGAAGAAACTTTTATTTATAGGAAATCACATGTTGTTTGTTGGGTTCTACATTTTCTACTATTTGTACATGCCCATTTGGCCATCTAATTTCCAGGGTGCATGCTTTGGAAGCTCCTAATCCAAAATGACATATTTTCGGATGAACAGATAAATACCCGGTTGTACTATACACCTCTTTCCATTTTTTCTCTCCATCCGGAGTCGTCAGGATTAGTGCTGTACCAATGGCATCTTTAGTAATTTTTTGTGAAGGATCACCTATTAATTTGATCGCCACCCAATTATTTGTATTAGCCTCTTGCTCTGTGTTGTTGCGAAACAACTTTGCTTTGTTTTGATAGTCATTGACAATAACCTCCAGGTCTCCATCATTATCCATATCAAAAAAAGCGGCGCTTCTCGACGTTCCAGAATAGTCTAAGCCACCGGAATTAGTAACTACTTCGAGTGTTCCTTGCTCATTACTAAATAAAATATTGGCTTCCGCATTACTGTTGGCATAGCTTACCTCCTTCGCTTCCCCCTCTGGGCTGTTATAGTATTCATTAGAAGTACCATAAACGCTATATTGGTTCATTCCCGTAAGGCAATACAGATCATCATCGCCATCGTTGTCGAAATCAAAAAAGTCGGCATCCCAGGACCAGCCAGTTGCAGAATAGCCTCTGCCAATGGCTGTAGATTTAGCATAGCTAAGCAGGCCATTTTTATCTGTTGAAGAAATAAAAAGGTCATTCGCTTCCACTACGCGCATGGTGGCAAGTGAAGAAGGGTCAAAATGAGCTGGTGTATCTTCGTTTGGGAGTACATACTTATCGTCTTTTTCCATTACAACAATGTTGGAAATATAAAAATCGGGGCGCATATCGCGGTTTAAATCGCTGATCCCAATATTCATGGTGTAGGAAGGCTTATCTGTAGCCATTGCAGCACTGACATCTGTAAAGGTACCGTCCTGATTATTAAGGTAGTAAGCATTGATTCCAAAATCATTGCCTACAATGAGGTCTTGCCAGGCATCCCCATTGATGTCAGTGTGTCCGACGGCTTGAGTCCATCCGAGGTTTTGTAAACCGGAGCCTTCAGATACATCTTCAAATCTAAAGTTACCCATGTTTCGGAAAAGTTTATTTGGACTCCCATTGGTATTATGCCGTTTCAAGGTGGGTAACTCCCCTTTAAGATAATTTCCAAAATAACCAATATAGATATCTGCTAATCCATCTTTATCATAATCGATAGAAGTAGCAGGCCCTCCGATCAAACCTTTTCCACCAAGATTAGCCTGGTCTGTCATATCCTCAAAGGTGCCGTCCCCTCTATTGCGATAAATGCGATGAGCATCGTTGGCGAAAGAAATAAAAATATCTTGCCAGCCATCGTTATCAAAGTCTAACAGGATCGGTTGTCGGGGTTCGCCGTAATTTCCATCTGGCCGTTTCCAGTTGAGCCCAGCTTGATCTGTCACATCAACAAATTGTTTACCCTTGTCATTTTTAAAAAGGCGATTGCCTCGTCCTCCCATAAGCAAGATATCGACCCAGCCATCATTATCCATGTCTTCGGCCGCTACTCCGCCTCCACCAAAAGCAGGTGGGATCGCCAATCGAGCCAAGTTTTCATCCTCTTTGACTACATAAGCTCTTATGGCACGGTTCAACCAATCGGAATTGCGATGTTCAAAGTTTAATGCTGCTTCATTGGTTATTTCTGAAAAAGGGGTTTCAGTGGCCAGGCTGGCAGCTGATTTACCTGATATTATTTTTGTATCCGAAATAGTAGCAGTCATCTTTTGATGTTCGTCTAACTTGCTTTGAAAGTTCAGTAAGGCATTTTTAATATGCTGGATTTCCATCACTTCCTGTCCTTGTTCTTTGGCATTGGTACCTCCCATTCTAAAGACCAACACCGCAAATTGAGCGATTCCTTCCACTAATAATTCTAAAGCAAAAGGATCAATTGCTACTTTTATGTTGCTTTCCCGATCATCCAGTGCATATTTTAAGTACTGCCAATGCAAACCGCTATCCCGAAAGGCATCCAAATCATAAGCTTCTATGACAATTTGATTTTGCATATCCAAATTAGGGAAGTAAGTCACATCTTCAAACATATTGATCGAATGAGGCAAATACGCTTGAACGGCATGATAAACCGCTTCATATTCCATAGTAGGTTTGTTCTGCTGTATCGCATGTAGCTCGGCATTATTCAGTAAATCCGTGCTGAATTGTACCATAAGATTCGTGTAGAAATTTGTAAGTTCTTTACTCACTGCTGGGTCTGTTGGCCAAAGTATTCTCGAAAAATAGACTTGAATATTTCTAAGAAAAACCGATTGATTGATTTTGTTATAATTTCGGTAGGCTGCTTGTTTTTGATCAATAATTTTATACACAAGCGCCCTATAATCAAGCTTTTTCTTTTTCTTGGAGACTGATGTTGAAGGTCTTGACTTTAGGTTATTAAACAATATTTTTACAGCCGCATCAATATGGAGTTCCCCGATCTGGAACGCATTGTCTTTTCTGGCCAATTTATCAGACTCCTTAAGTAAGGCTATAACGGACAGGTCAATACTTTTTTTAAAGTAGGTCATCACCTCCTCATTTAGGGAAGCTAATGTTTCCGATTCAAAAAGAAAAGATTGCTGAACAGATAGAATGGCCCTTAAGGCGTATGCTACAGTGCTATATTGTCGATAGTCTCTTGCAGCAATAAATACCTTATGATGATCTTGAAAGGAGAGGTGAATTCCAAGTTCATCCTCATAATAACTAAAATATTTTTGTTCTATTTCTTTGAATATAGCCAATTGATCCAGCGCCCCGGAACGACTGTTTATCGTTTTCGTATAATCCAACCAAAGTGTTTTGACATATTTCTTTTGAAAGGCGATTCGTTTATCTCTAGCTTCAAAACTAAGTGGGGTTCCATACAAAAAATCTTCAAGGCGGGAAGCGGTGGCATGGCACTTTGGATCTTTATTATTTTCCAGCTGTCCAATTTGTCCAATGACAGGTTGAAAATCTGAAATTTCTTGACTATATACATAGTGCTGTTGGAATAGGCCAAGAAAGAAAAGTAAGAAGAAATATTTCATAATAAGCGGTCCTTTTTATTTATTATCTGACATTGGATCTCATAGCACATTCGAATGTACGGTGTAGAAGCTGAATACCGTATATTAGCCGAGGATTTTCTTCTCAGAAAGGAGCATGTTTTATAGATTTGTCTGTTGAATCAACTCTTTGAACGCAATTATAGGTATTTTTAATTTCCAAAGGCAAATGATTATTAAACCTAAATGTTAATATTAAAACAGAAACGTCTGATGCAGGAATGTACCAAACAGCGAATCCTGCGATTGGCATGTTCTAATCCTTTCTACTCCTCATAGTAGTAATTACTTTTGCAGGTAGTATTAGTAACTGGGATAAATCACATGTTTTGAGCATGTAACCTTAATTCCTTTTTCTTGGCATTCCTCTATGATCTGTAATTTTCTGATGTGCTTTAGTGTTTTCTTCCATTTTGTGTCTTTTTCATGTCCATAAGTTCTAAAAATATTTTAGGAACTTTTCTGATTTTATAGGGGGCTGTTACATTGACATTCCATTATAATTTATCAAATTGGTTAGTAGTGTTGTAACCTTCCCCAAGTTAGGACAGGTGTTAAGTTAAAAAAAACCATTTAAATAACTTGTAGCAGCTCATCATTATTTATGTAGATTCTGTCAAGGCTGGCGACGGCAAGGAGTCATTTATTTTAGCCTTTACTGATTCGGAATAAATAATTTCTTTGCTATAGAGTTCTTTAAATGCTTTGGGGCTTCGATACCCCAATGACCGATGAGGATGATTATCGTTATAATCTTTCTTCCATTTATCACAAATAATATTCACTTGTTGTAATGAGCTAAATAGATATGCATCCAATACATCTTCCCTAAAGTGACGATTAAATCTTTCTACATAAGCATTCTGAGTTGGAGTACCTGGCTTTATATGTTCAAGGTTTATTCCTTTTACTTTACAGTAGTCTCGTAGTTTATGGCTTATGAATTCTGGGCCATTGTCTACTCGTATTTTTACAGGTAATCCCCTTTCTACTTCTAGGTTTTGTAATGCTCTAATCACAAACTCAGACGGATAACTATATTGTCCATCTACCCACAATGCTTCTCGATTAAAGTCATCAATAATATTAAGTACTCGTATTCTTCTTCCATTTTCTAACGCATCACTCATGAAGTCCATTGACCAGCAATGATTAGGCCTACTCGGAACCTGCAATGGCTCTGGGTTTCTAGTTGGTAATCTGCGTTTTCGTTTTCTTCGCTTTTCCAAACGCATCATTTTATAGACCCGATAAATCCTTTTTCGATTCCATGGATATCCTTGCGCACGCAATCTGCCAACATACTCATCTAGTCCTCTTGTTGGTAATTTATCAGCTAACTCATTAAGCTTAGCTATCAATTCGCTATCATCTTTCTTACTATCGTAGTACCACATTGACCTTGCTAGCCGCAATAATGAGCATGCCCTGTTGATGCTCATCTTATAGTTGGATTTCAAATAATCTACTACTGGTTTCTTCTCACAGGGCTTTACCACTTTTTTGAGATCACATCTTTTAGTGCCATATTATCCAATGCTGCATCGGCGTACATTTGTTTCAGTTTCCTATTCTCAGCTTCTAATTCTTTAAGCCGTTTAAGTTGGCTAGAGTCCATACCTGAATACTTCTTACGCCAGTTGTAGAATGTTGTAGATGTTATCCCTAATTCTCGACAGAGATCTTTAATCTCTCGTCCGCCTTCATACTCTTTGAGCACTCGTGCAATCTGTTCTTCTGTGAATCGTTTCTTCTTCATTTTTCAGTTAAATTTACAAAGTTTTTAACTGTCTCGTTTTTGGGGAAGGTTACAGATGAAAGACATTTAATTGATGGCAAACGCTCGATTATGCTTGTACCTAAAGGAGCTAATAAATTAAAACATATTGACTTTTGGGATATGAATGTAAAACTATTGCGTTTACACTAATTCACAGGAAGATTTTTATTCAAAACCGAAATAAATACGGCCTACAATAACACTGTATGATAATATCAGCTAATTCCCCTAAATTTCATGATAGTGTATTTCTGAAAAGGCGAATGGAAAGAAATTGAATAATAAGAATGACCAAAGAAAAGATTTTAAAGATCATATCTATATCATCATATTCGTTAATTATATTAATGGGTCAAATGATAGGTATACCTCTTATTTTATGGCTTATATTGACAAGTTTTGAATTTGGAAATAGTGATCAAATATTCGCCATTTCAGGACTTGTAGGCGTAATTATAAACTTTACTAAATATTACAAAAGAACAGTTTTTAAAATATTGAGTTTTGCTTTGATGCTAACTCCAATTATAAGAAGATTAACAGCTGTCTCTTATACACATCT
>OJIO01001501.1_pt1 | contig 10064 bp, 7 predicted proteins | sample 1595621 | NCBI WGS metagenome assembly OJIO01 (sample SAMN05416776, study PRJEB24817) | seawater metagenome | isolation source: Sea water | place: Canada:Atlantic | collected 2013-07
GAGATTTCTGCCTGTCTCGTGGGCTCGGAGATGTGTATAAGAGACAGGGACTCTACTGGGCCGACACAGGAGATCGTGGAGACCACAGCCTCTCCCTTGGAGACCACCACGCCAGCGAAGTTGTTCGCCTCCGCGTTGGCGCCGCCTGCACCCGCCATCTCCAAAACCTGGAAGCTGTGGCTCTCTCCAGCGAAGCTCACGCCGTTGCCGCTGGCCGAGACCGTCGTGGGCTCCTCGTAGGTCCAAGACGGAGTGACGCCCTCGCCGGGGTACTCCTTCTCGATGGAACCCAGGGCCCCAAAGCGGTAGACCAAGCTGCCTTCTTCCTCGCACAAGGCCAAGGTCTTGCCTCCAGCCACGGCGCAAGAGAAGCGGGTGGCGTCGGCACAGTGCTGGCGGGGCGCTCCCTCCACGTCGATGACGGGCTCGAGTTGGGCTGGAGCCGAGACAGGCTCCACCACATGCTCGGTGCCTCCGGAACAGGCCAGGACGGACAGGCCAAAGGCGAGGATCAACCCACAAGAAGGGAGCGCGTAGAGGGACCTCACTTGGGCATCACTTCGGCGAGCTTCGCCCAGTTCGTGGTCGGCTTGCCCTGGCACTCGTGGTGCGCCAGGATGCTCTCGTCCGGAGCGGAAACCATCACGCCCGAGCCAATCTCTGGCAGCTCCGAGACCAACATCTGGTTGTCGTGCATGGTGAACTTCAGAGTCTTTCCGTCCGGAACCTCCATGAGCACCCAGTTCGGCGTCATGTCGGGGGCCGGGTACTCCGCTTCTACATCGCCCAGAGCGCCAAAGCGGTACACCATCCAGCCGTCCTCGTTGCAGACCGCAGCGTGCTTGCCGTCTTCGACCTCGCAGTGAAAGAGAATCTCCTTTTCACAGTGCGAGCCCGGGTTGTCTGCGACCATTCCTGCCGGATCGATGTCCGGGGTGACGGGCTCGACATCGGGGCCAGTGGTCGGCTCACTGACCTCGCCGCCACCACAAGCGAGCATAAGGACGGCAGCGAGGGGGAGTAGGCGCTTGAGCATGGACGTTCCGGGTTCAGGATTGCTCTTGCTCTAATACGCCATCCCCACCCTGGAACCCTTCAGCGATCCTACTCCTCGTAGCTGTAGAAGCCCTGGCCGCTCTTCTTTCCGAGCTTGCCTTGGGCGACCATGTCCTTCATGATCTGCGGTGGCTTGAAGGCCGGGTTGTCCAGCTTCTCTGCCAGGTACTCGCCGATGTGCATTCGCACGTCCAAGCCGACCAGGTCCGTGAGCTTGAGGGGTCCGATCGGGTGGCGGTAGCCAAGCACCATGGCCGTGTCGATGTCCTTGGGGCTGGCCACGCCCTGCTCGACCATGCGGATGGCCTCCATGCCCAAGCACACGCCAAGACGGGAGGTCGCAAAGCCAGGAAAATCCTGAACTGTGATGCACTCCTTCCCGATGACTGCGCCCCAGGCCTTGCAGGTGGCCAACACCTCGGGACGGGTCCCTGGGTGCACCACGATCTCCAGCAGCTTCATGATGTGCACGGGGTTGAAGAAGTGCAGGCCCAGAACACGCCCTGGATCGCGCACCGCGCTGGCGATGCCGGCAATGGACAGGGAGCTGGTGTTGGTGCCCAGGATGCAGTGCTCCCCGACGTAGTCCTGAACCTCGGCGAAGAGGGCCTGCTTGAGCGCGAGCTTCTCTGGGATGGCTTCGACCACCAGGTCGGCACCCTGGCAGGCATCCTCCAAGTTCACGTGTCCGGTGATGCGCTCCAGAGCGGCGTCCCTGTCGGCGGCGTCGACCTTGCCCCGGGCCACGCCCTTGTCCAAGTTCTTGGCGATGCTGTCCAGGCCGTGGCGCAGGCCATCCTGGTTCAGATCGAAGAGGTGCACGGTGTTGCCGGCCAGAGCGGCGGCGTGGGCGATGCCGTGGCCCATGGTTCCGGCGCCGATGACGGTGATGGTGGACAGGGACATGCTGACTCCAGGTGTGGGCGCCGTTTAACGCGGGGACCGCTCAGGGGTCAGCGCTCGGGGGTCGGCGCGCGGAACTCAGGGCCCGGGCCTGCTCAGTCCCGACGACGACGCGCCAAGCCCGCACCCAGACCAAGCCCACCCACCACGCCCAACAAGCCCACCAAACCGCCACTGCAACCGGTGGGCTCTCCGCTCTCGGCCCGCTCCAGCCACACCGGGCTGCTCCAGGCCATCTCCCGGTCGCTCTGGGTGACCTCCAGCCACATGGCCAGCTCCTGGGGACCATCGGGCACCTGGGCGCTGCCTTGGGCATCCAGCTCAGCGGGCTGCCACGCGGCCCACTCCACGCCGCTCACTTGGGCACCCACGCCGGCGCTCACCAAACGCACCGACTCGATGGGCGCCGTGCCATGCACCTTCCACTCGATGCGGGTGTTCTTGGCCAAGAAGGCGCTGCCCATCGCGTGGGGCTCCTCCCCTTCCCAGGCCACGAGCTCCAAGAGGATGCGGGCCCCCGTCGTCGCGTAGCTGGAGCGATCGCTCAAGGCACCGAGCAGCTCGCTTGTGTTCAAGCTGGGTGCCAAGATGGCCGCCAGTCCCCCTGGGGTGTTCCTGGAGACCATGGGGTTGCCCAGCCAGCCATCGTGGTTGTCGGAGCTGGCGATAAAGCCCAAGCGCTGACCGGCGCTCAAGCCCTCGGGCACGCTGCCAGCCCGCTCCGGCTCCATGGAGTTGCCGATCTCCGAGAAGACCTCGGCGACCGGGCGCAGGACCTCGTCATTGGCCTCCCAGTCCGAGCCCGTAAAGCTCGGGGCATGAGGGATGGAGATCATGCGCTGGCCTGTCTCGGCCATGGTCTCCTCCATTCGAAGCCACAGACCTCGCTCCAGACCGGGCAACTCCTGCTCCATGAGGGGCCCTTCACAGCTCTCGTAGTAGACGTTGTGGTGGCCAGAGACGTCGTTCCCCATCCACTCAAAGCCCAGGAGCGCCAGGTAATCTCCGTCCACACTGTACTGCGCGCAGCTGCGCTGGACGCTCTCCCAGAGCGCCTCAGAGTCGATCTCGATGGGGTCACCCTTGACCGACTCGCAGCCAAAGTCCAAGCCCATCACGTCCCGGGCGTAGTCGTGGTTCTCATCGACCCAGCTGCCATCTTCAGCCGTGTAGGAGTGGCCATGGTGGGTGTGCAGGTCCCCCCAAAACACCCCCCAAGCCGGCGCCTCCTGGGTCACGCGCACCGGGTTGCTCCAGAGGCTCTCCCCAAAGGCGTCCACCGGTACCCGGAAGACCCCCTCCTGCTCGAAGGTGTGGGGGATCAAGAGCACGTCTTCCCCCTGGACCAGGTTCCCCAAGCGGTCCAGCGGCGAGACGCGCACCCACTGCTGGACACCGACCTGCGCCTGCGAGGCCATGGTGACGCTGACCGCCTGGATCTCCGACTCGGCCTCAAAGGCCAGCATCAAGGTCTCGATCTCGATGGCCTCGTCTGCGGAGGCGGGCCAATACGAGACCTTCAGCGGGACCTTCTCGTGGGCGCGGGCTGGAGTCTGCCAGCCGCAGTCTCCCCCTTTCTCCTGCGTCCCCAAGAGCACCCGCAGCAGCTGCTCGGGACCAAGGGTTCCCTCCTCGATGGTGACCAGGATCTGCCCTGGCTCGTGGTTGCGCGCGGAGTCCTCGGAGTGCAGCACCGAGACCCTCACGCCCTCGGGTGCGACGGCATCCACCCGACCAGCCGAGGCTGCATCAAAGTCCCTGGAGAGGGGCTCGCAGATGTCTGAGGGCCGGTGAGAGAGCCAACCCCACTTGTTCCGTTGCCCGTGGTAGACGGGCTCATCGACCAACACCACGTCCCCAGGGCCAAAGCCTTCGGGACCCGGTGTGATCTCCAAGACCATGGAGACCTTGGTCTGAATCGGGAAGCGGGTGGTCTCCAGGGAGACCGACTGGGCCCAAGAGGCCGCGCTGAGGATCAACCACATGGCGGCAACCTATACCCGGGCACGCTGGCCTGCTCAGAAGACCTTGGGCAACAGGTCGTCGGCGTAGCCCACAAAGTCAGCCTGCACGGCACCGAAGTGGTAGCCCCAGTACTGGTAGGCGACGGGTACGTTGGCAGCCAAGCCGGCCTCGATGGGCTGCTTTCCGGGCTGGAACTTGAGACCAAAAGTCAGCACATGGAACTGGAAGTTCGGGTAGTTCGGGTACTCACCAGAGAGCCCGTTTGCCTTGTAGTTCAGGCTGCCTTCGGCGAAGACGCTGACCACGTCGTTGGCTTGGTAGCGAATGTGCGCGCCGCCGATGTAGCGCATGGAGAAGGGCTCTCCACGGAGTTCCATGTCCACGCCGCCCTGGGCGACCACGTGCAGGCCACCGCCGACATCGAAGATCTTGCCAACAGCGAGCTGAGGGCGAACGCCGGGGTAGCCCGGGTCGGTGTTGTAGCGAAAGTCCAGCATGCCGGTGGCGATCAGGTCCAGGCGTGAGCTCTTGATGAAGGCGTACTTGGCGCCCACCTCAATGTTCGGCCCGGTGAGACGGCGGCGAACGCCAGCGTGAACGCTCATCTCGCGGGCCAAGGCCCACTCAAAGTCCACGGTGCCAGCCAAGTAGCTGGGAAAGCCCATCTCCACGGCGACGTGCGCGTGGGTACGTGGGTCGATGTTCTCAAGCACCAGGGGGCGTGCCATGCCAATCTCGCGATCCTTGGCATCCTTGTAGGAGCTGTTGGGATCGTCGATACGCTGACCGTAGATCTCCTCGGTCAGCTCATCCATGCGGCGCTCGATGCGGTCCCGGAAGAGCGTGTTGGGGTACTCCTCCATGTAGGACTCCCAGCTCAACAGCTCCTCTTCGGCGCCCAAGTCGTCCATGTTGTCGACAAAGTCGCGGTAGACGCCGACGTTGTCCTGGCCCTCGCCACCGATCTCGTCGTCGCCGAGCTCTTCCAGCTCGCCGTCAAAGTCGAAGTCGTCCTCGCCGTCGGGATCCCCGGCGAAGTCCAGATCGTCTTCGTCCAAGGGGAGCTCTTCGTCCAAGTCGCCGCCCTCGGGGGCCTCGAGGCGCTCAACTTCTTCGGCATCCTCGTCTTCTTCCTCGTCGAAGTCGTCGAGGTCAAAGCTGTTGTCCGAAAAATCGACCTCCAGCTCCTCTTCTTCCTCCTCAGAGCTTTCTTCCTCCTCCTCCTGGGCGAAGGCTGGCGTGGCGGCCAATGGGAAGGCGAGCAGGGCAAGCAGCAGGGAGCGGCGCATGAGCGGGTCCTTTTCCGAGAATCGGCGGAAGTCTAACAACGGCGAGGGCATTGGGGTGTCAGGCACAGGTCATGCGCACCCATCAGGAGGGCTAGAGCAGCCTACTCCTCACCCTCATCAGCTTCGAACTCAGGGCGAGCGACATCCGCGACGCGCTGCACCAGAGTCTCATCTTCGACCGGGGCGAAGCTCTCCGCGCCGTCCTCGTCCACGTCGTAGTGGAAGATGTAGACGTCCATGGGGTCATCGTCGCTGCCGTCCATCTGGTCCGCGGGGGTCAGCAGGGCAAACTCACCCTCTGGCTCCAGCTCCACAATGCCCAACAGCACGAATTCGACTTCGTTGCCCTGGGAGTCCACCAACACGATGCTCTCGGAGGTGTCGTTCTCTTCGGTGGTCGTCTCTTCACTCATGGTCTCGCTCACTTTCTGCCAAGGGGGCAGCGGGAGGGGGGGAGCTCAGCCGTGGCTGCGCTCAAACTCGGAAAGGAAGTCCACCAAGGCGGTGACGCTGTCCATCGGACAGGCGTTGTAGATGCTCGCACGGAGTCCACCGACGGAGCGGTGACCCTTGATGCCGGAGAAGCCTGCGGCCTCGGCCTGGGCGATCAAGGTGGACTCCAAATCGCGCTGGCCCAAACGCCAGGTCACGTTCATCTGGCTGCGTGAGCCAGGCAGGGCATGTGCCTCCCAGAACTCGCTGCCATCGAAGAGATCGTAGAGGGCGTTGGCCTTGGCCGTGTTGCGCTCTGCCACGGCTTGCAGGCCCTGCTCCTCAATCCAAGCGAACACCCTCTCCAAGGTGTAGATCCCAATGGTGTTCGGGGTGTTGAAGAGCTGCTTTTTTGCAGCGATGTGGGTGGCCCACTTGAGCATCGTCGGGGCGTCTGAGGCCGCGGCGCGCTCTTGGGCAGCAGGACTCAAGGTCACCAGGGTCACACCGGAGGGGCCCAGGTTCTTCTGAGCGCCCGCGTAGACCACGTCGATCTTGCTGTAGTCCATGGGGCGCGAGGCGATGTCCGAGGAGGCATCACACACCAACAGCCCTGCGTGCGAGGCGGGCAGACCCGGGAACTGCGTGCCCGCGACGGTGTTGTTGGAGGTGTAGTGGGTGTACACCGCATCCTGGCTCTTGTCCCAGTCGGTGGGCACTGCGTTGTAGCCGCTCTCCTTGCCAGAGAAGGCCACGTTCACGGTGCCAAACCGCTTGGCCTCTTTGATGGCCTTTGCCGACCAAGTGCCCGTGTCCAGGTAGTCCGCCACGCCGCCCTGGAGCAGGTTGTTGGCCACCGCCAAGAACTGGCTGCTCGCGCCTCCCTGAAGGAAGAGCACCGAGTAGTCCTGGGGCAAACCCAGGACCCGACGTACCCGCGCCTGCGCGGTATCGACGATCTCGGAGAAGGCCGCCGAGCGATGGGACATCTCCATCAGGCCGATGCCTGTGTTCCCAAACTCAAAGAGCTGGGACTGAAGCTGCTGCAAGACCGACTCGGGCAAGACGGCGGGTCCGGCAGAGAAGTTGTGAATGCGGGCCATGGGGATCTCCAAGAGAGAGCAGGAAAGGGTTGGAGCTTAGGACAGGGCGACCAGCTGCGCGTCATACACAGCATCGGAGCTCTGTAGAGCGGCCAGCGCATCCGAGGACACCGGGGCGTCCAGCTGGATTCGAGCAAGGGCAGCCTTGGCGCCGGAGAACACGATGTTCTCCATTTGCTGCACGTTGATCTCGTTCTCACGAAGCAAGACCAGGACGTTGGCCAGCACGCCCACCTTGTCCTGATGCCGCACCACCAAGAGGTGGGTGGCCGGGGTCACGGTGCAGAGGTTCACGCAGTTGGGGGCATCGCCGCTGCGCTGCCACTCCAAGATCACCCGCAAGGCCTCGTCGGCCACCGCCTGCTGGGCTTGGTCGGTGCTCGCACCGATGTGGTGCGTGCCGTAGACGCTGCTCTGCTCCAACAAGGGATGCGTCCAGGGGCCGCTCTTGGCGCTGGGCTCGTTGCAGAACACGTCCAAGCCGGCGCGCAGGCCGCGCTCTTGCACGGCCCAGAGCAGGGCTTCCTCATCCACCACCGGACCGCGTGTCGTGTTCACGAAGATGGCCCCGGGGCGCAGGGCCTCCAGGATGGCGCGGCCGATCAGGCCCTTGGTGGAGGGACTCAGGTTGCAGTGCACCGTGAGGATGTCCGCCTGCCGAGCCACGTCGACACCACCCTCTGCAAAGCGCACGCCCATGGCCTGGGCCTTGGCGGGCGTGAAGCTGGGGGAGGTCGCGACCACCTCCATGTCAAAGGCCAAGGCGCGCTTGGCGACCTCCTGAGCGATTGAACCGGTGCCGATCAGGCCCAGAGTGCGGCCCTTCAGGCCCGCGGCGCCCTTGGAGTAGACGCCCTTGTTCCACTGGCCAGCCCGAAGCTCAGCCACGCCATCGCTGATGCGGCGGTCGGCGTTCAAGATGTGCCCGAAGGTGAGCTCGGCAACCGCGACGGCGTTCATGCCTGGGCAGTTGCTGACGAAGACTCCGCGGGCTGATGCGGTGTCCAGATCGATGGTGTTCACGCCAGCGCCAGCCCGCACGATGAGCTGCAGGTTCGCGCCCGCCTGAATCTGAGGGGCTTGCACCTTCGTGGAGCGCACCACGATCACGTCCGGCTTGTGCTCGATGATGGCGCTGGTGAGCGCATCGTCCTTGAGTCCGGCGTCCACATTAACCACGGCACCGCTCTCTTGAAGCTGGGTGCGGAAGGCATCGGGCAGCTTGTCAGCAATCAGAACGCGCATTGTCGGAACTCCAGCCGGTGGAGCCCTTGGCTAATCGATCTCTCTGCCCGTGGCCCCAGCTGCTTTGGGGGAAGCGCGTGACAGTCTCCAGAGCAGGGCCAGCAAGCCCAAGAGAAGGGGCAGCGGCGCTGATCCACGCCCCTGACTGGCGCAGCCCCCACGCAGCTCACACTCGCCGGTCAACAGGTTGGGGACCACATCGGGATCGCCGTCATCGCAGTCACCGTCCAGGTTGGTGTAGCCGTCGCGATCGTTGTCCACGTTCAGCCAGTCGCCCCAGGGCCCGCCGTACATGCCCACGTCCCCGGCGCTGCCGTCCCAATCCAGGGAGTCCAGCACGTCGTGGATGGGTGCGCTGGACTTCAGGCGCAGGTCTGCACCCGCCGGGTTCAGGTCTTCGCTGGGCGCCTCTATGAAGCCAGGCTCCCCGAAGAAAGAGCCCTGCGCTTGGAGGTAGTTGTCCAAGAAGAGCAGCTCTTCATCAGGCAACACCGAGGACTCGGCCAAGACCGTGCACGGGAGCCGCCGGCACAGGGTCCAGCTCACGCCTTCCCACTGCGGCACGCTGGCCATCAAGGCCACGCTGCTTCCGGACAGGTCGAACAACAGCCCTGGATCCTCAAAATCGTTGCTCCACCCAAGGTTGGTGTGGGCCAGATAAAAGCTGCTGTCCACCCCAAGTAGGGCCGCGTTGTCGGGCAGCGAGAGCAGACTGCCCTGCAGGTCGACGGAGGCGTTGGTGGCGGCAATGTTGTGCAGTCCGCCGATGATGGAGGCCTGGCGCATCTCGAGAATCCCGCCCTTGGTGACCAGCACCGCTGGCAGCTCGGTGCCCGCTCGAAGCGTGATGCCCTCCAGGCGAACCCTGGCGCCATCGCTCACCTCGAGCATGGGCGCCAACAGGTCCGAGTTGAGCACCCCGGCAGCGCCCGCTTCATGGCGAATGACCAGGTCCTTTGTGACGACCAAGCCAGAGACCTCGCGGGGGCCCCCTTCAATGAGCAGCACCTGGCCTGGCCTGGCCTCGTCGATGGCACGCTCCAGCGAGGTGTTCAAGGGGACCAGGACCGGGTCCTGGGTGTACAGAATCATCTCAGCAGAGACAGGCTCTCCTTCCACCTCCAGCTGCGCCTGAAGCTGCCAGGCACCCACCGCGTCGATGTTCAGGGTGACCGTGTCGCCGTCGATCTCGATGCGCTCTTGGCTGCCCGGGGGACTCAGCACGCTCCACTCCACCTCTGCCAGGAGGCCGGCGGGGTCGCGCAGATCCGCCCGCACCTGCACCCACTCCCCTTGCTTGGGAAAGGCGTCGCTGGCCCGCAGAGTCAGGGAGAGTCCATCACCCGAGGCCACCAGTGGCTGGGGATCCACGCTGTCCATCAGCCGGTCCCCATCGGTGTCCCAGTTCAGTGGGTCAGTGCCCTGTGCGAACTCCTCGGCGTTGTCCCACCCGTCCTCGTCCTCGTCCTCGTCAGGCTCACTGACCCCGGCCCAGCGCTCATAGGGATCGGGCAAGCCGTCGCTGTCTAGGTCAAAGTCCCGGGCCTCGGGCCCACCGGTCCACCCGACGTCCTCGCGGCTGCCGTCCAGGTCGAGCAAGCTCTCCTGCTGAGAGCCGCTGTCCCAGAGCGGAGAGCCAGGCCAGGGCAGCAGGACCGCGTCATCCGGGAGCTCCGATGGGTGGATCCACAGCAACTCCGCAGCGTTCTGCAGGTTGTAGCTGGCAAGTGCCGACTCTCGAACTTGGAAAGCGCCGCCGCTCGCGCTGGAGCGGATGTCCGAGAAGCCGCCGACCAGCTCTCCCACGACGCTCAGGTTCGCGGCCGATCCCCCACCGGCGTGCAGATCGCCGTGTACCAGCACATTGCGCATCCAGGTCTTGGAGGAGGTCACATCTCCTTGCACCTCCACGCGCACCAGGCCCCCAGCCCGCGTTTGCAGATCCCCGATGACGCCCAGATCCACCAGCGAGGTCGCCTGACCGTCGATGTTCAGCTCTCCCGAGATCCAGGTGTCCCCCTGGCCCTGTCTCTTATACACATCTCCGAGCCCACGAGACAGGCAGAAATCT
>OJIO01001503.1_pt1 | contig 10060 bp, 10 predicted proteins | sample 1595621 | NCBI WGS metagenome assembly OJIO01 (sample SAMN05416776, study PRJEB24817) | seawater metagenome | isolation source: Sea water | place: Canada:Atlantic | collected 2013-07
GAGATTTCTGCCTGTCTCGTGGGCTCGGAGATGTGTATAAGAGACAGATCCAGAACACAATCAACTTGACCCTGAAAATCCAAATTGTGAGGAATCATCAGCTTATCCTGCAAATCCAGATTCAGAATATGGATGGGAAAAACTATTTAGTGAACGAATGTTTTTAGCATTTGGTAGAAATTATGGTTTAAATGTACGTGTAGCTAGATTTCATAACATTTTTGGGCCTCAAGGTACCTGGGTGGGAGGAAAAGAAAAGGCCCCAGCTGCAATGATAAGAAAAGCTGCAGAAACAAATGAAGGAGGGAAAATTGAAGTTTGGGGGAATGGTCTTCAAACCCGCTCTTTTTTACATGTAAAAGAATGTATTGAAGCTGTTTTAAGGTTAATGAAATCTGAATTTGTTGGTCCAGTGAATATAGGGTCTGAAGAAATGGTGTCAATTAATGAATTAGCCCAAATGGCTATAAATATTTCAGGAAAAAATATTGCAATTGAAAATATAGAAGGAGAAAATTTTATAAAAAAATATGGATTTCCATGTCCTCTAGGTGTTAAAGGACGTAATTCACATAATAAACTATATAAAGAAAAAATCGGATGGGAAGTAAACCAACCTCTTTTGCAAGGGATGGAAAATACATTTGCATGGATTAATGAACAGGTAAAGCTAAAACATGATTGATTTTAATAATTACATTGATTTATTTAAGGGTAAAGTTTTATTAATAACTGGAGGTACAGGCTCTTTTGGTAGTACATTGTTGAGGTTCTTAAGTGAACATATAGAAGAGTTTAAAGAGATTAGAATTTTTTCAAGAGATGAAAAAAAGCAACACGATTTACGTGTTGAATTTATGAGTCCTAAGTTAAAATTTATCATAGGTGATGTAAGGGATAAAGAAGCTACTTTGAGTGTAACGAAAGGTGTAGATTTTATTTTTCATGCCGCTGCCTTAAAACAAGTTCCATCATGTGAGTTTTTCCCTGTTGAAGCAGTCAAAACAAATGTTCTAGGGACTAATAATATCTTAGAATCAGCAATTGAAAATAAAGTTGAAAAAGTTATTTGTTTGAGTACAGATAAAGCTGCTTATCCTATAAATTCTATGGGAATATCTAAGGCTCTTATGGAAAAAATTGCTATTTCAAAAACACGTGATATAAATTCAACTAAAATTTGTATAACACGATATGGAAATGTAATGGCTTCAAGAGGTTCAGTAATTCCATTATTTATTGACCAAATACTTAGTGGCAAGCCATTAACAATAACTGATGGTAATATGACAAGGTTTCTTATGTCATTGGAAGAAGCAGTGGAATTGGTTTTATATGCATTTAAACATGGAGATAATGGTGATTTGTTAATTCAAAAATCGCCAGCCTCTTCTATTTATACTCTTGTTGAAGCAATAAAAACTATTTTTGATCACAAGATTGAAAATAAAAATATTGGAATTAGACATGGCGAAAAAATGTACGAAACTTTAGCTACTAAAGAGGAAGTATCTAAAAGCATTGATTTGGGGGAGTATTATAAAATCCCATCGGATTATAGAGATTTAAATTATAATAATTATTATATAGAAGGGAATAGTGAAAATATGGTGATTGAGGAATATAACTCATCGAATACAACTCAATTAAATGTTCAAGAAGTAATTGATAAGCTCTTAAGTCTTGATTATGATTAAATTATTTAAATTTGATAATTATGAAGATTATAGAGGTAAACTGAGTTTTTCAAATGAACTTGATTTAACTTTATTTAAAAGGGTATATTTTATTGAGCATAATGATTTAAAAACAAGAGCATGGCAAGGGCACATTACAGAGCATAAAGTGTTCATTGTGCTGGAAGGGAGTTTTAAAATTGGGTACATAAAAGTTAAAGATTTTACCAGCCCTCCTATTGATGAAATACCTGACTTCAAAGTTCTTACAGCTAAAAATAAGGAGGCAATTTATTTACCAGAAGGATACGCAAACGGAATAAAAAATATTAAAAAAAACTCCAAATTATTAGTTTTATCTAATTTAGTGGTAGAAGATTCTTTAAAAGATAATGTGAGATATGATTCATCTCTTTGGGAAATTTAAAAAAATTATATAAATGAAAGTACTAACAATTGTTGGAACAAGACCTGAGTTAATTAAATTGTCTCAGGTGATTAAAAAATTAGACATACATTGTGATCATATTTTGGCTCATACAGGGCAAAATTTTGATTATGAATTGAATGAAGTTTTTTTTGAAGATTTAGAAATTAGAAAGCCAGATTATTTTTTAGATTGTGCTGATATTAATTTTGCTTATACAATTGCAAATGTTATAAAGAAGACTTTTGATCTTGTTAATAAAGTGAAACCTGATGCAGTTCTTATCTATGGTGATACAAATAGTTGCCTTAGTGTAATTCCAGCAAAAAGGTTGAAAGTTCCAGTTTTCCATATGGAGGCTGGTAATAGATGTTTTGACCAGAGAGTTCCTGAAGAATTAAATCGTAAAATAGTTGATCACCTTAGCGATATTAATTTGCCAATTTCTGATCACGCAAGAGATTACCTTAAAAGAGAAGGGATTGCCCCAAATACCATAATTAAAGTTGGCTCGTCAATGTTTGAAGTAATTCAGTGTCAATTGGCAAAAATAAATTCCTCAACGGTATTAGAAAAATTAGATATTGCTGCGAATAATTATTTTGTTGTAAGTCTTCACAGAGAAGAAAATGTAGATTCAAAAGAAAAACTTGCTTTGTTAATAGATTCTTTAAATCTAATTTGTGAACATTTTAATATGGAACTGATATTTTCAATTCATCCTAGAACTCAGAAAAAAATTACTGAATATAAATTGGATACAATTATGGATTCTAGAATTAGAAAACTAAAACCCCTTGGATTTAATGATTATATAAAGCTTCAGAAGCATTCTTTTTGTACAATATCAGATTCGGGAACCATTTCAGAAGAAGCTTCCATCTTAAATTTTCCTGCAATCACAATTAGAGAAACACATGAAAGACCTGAAGCGATGGATGAAGGAACAATTATAATGACAGGACTTAATAAAGAACATGTATTAGATTCTATAAAAGTAGCAACACAACAAAAGAATTTTTCTAAGACGAATGATTATTTTACAGAAAATCTTAGTTCTAAGATAGTTAAAATAATATTTTCATATACACATTACGTAAATAACTTCATTTGGAAAAAGTAAAAAAAGTATTGATCTTAGGATCAACAGGTATGTTAGGGCACATGGTTCTTAATTATTTCCAAAACTTTGATTTTGAGATTTATAGTACTATTCGAGGAGAGAATATTGATGAAAATCAGTTTCAGTTTGATGCATTCAATTTGCATACAAAACTTGAAGATATTATTATGGACCTTAAACCTGATTATATTATTAATTGTATTGGGATTCTTGTTTCAAATAGTATGAATAATCCTAGCTTAGCAATATTTGTTAATTCTTTTTTCCCCCATTATGTAGCAGATCTTTCTAATAAATATAATTTTAAATTTATTCATGTTAGTACAGATTGTGTCTTTAATGGAAAAAATGGACCCTATGAAGTTTCAAGCTATAAAGATGAATCGAATTACTATGGACTATCAAAAAATATAGGAGAAGTAATTACGTATAAAAATAGCTTGACAATCCGTACATCAATTATTGGCCCTGAGGTTAGTAATATAAAGACTGGATTATTTGATTGGGTTATGAATCAAACTGATGAAATTAAAGGGTATTCTAGTGTAATATGGAGTGGATTAACCACCTTGGAATTATCAAAATTTATTAAATGGACTATTGAGAATAATGTAAATTCAGGAAAATTAATCCATGCTACCAATGGTTTTGGCATAAGTAAATTTGACTTAATAGGTGTCATTAATGCTGAACACGGACTCAATCTAACCTTAAATAAAGACAATACTAAAACATCAAATAAACAATTATTAAAGCATCAAGATTTAGGTTATATTTTTCCTAATTATTTCAAAATGATAAAAGAGCAAAAAGAATGGATGATAAATAACAGGCTTCTTTATAATATGAATTATCCAAATTTGAAATATCACTTGGATGAAGGTGTTAAATAATCTATTTTGGAACAGTATGAATGGTGTAATCTTAGCGGTTTTATCATTCATTTTTACTCCTTTGTTTTCTTCACTTGTCGGAATTGAAAATTATGCATTAATTAATGTGTGGATGGTTTCTCTTGTTGTAGCGAGTGTGTTTGATTTTGGAATAAATCTTACCATTAACAATATTATTTCTGATAACTCAATAGAAAAGCATGAGAAAAACAAGAGGTTTCTTTATTTAGAAAAAAAAATAACATTAAGGATTGTTTCTTTTTTCATAGTTACAGTTGGGGTAATGGGTGTGTTAAACCTTATTAACCTTATTTCTATTGACTTATACTTGTTAAGTATATTTATAGCTTTTTCAGCTTATATGCAATTAGTATTTCAGTTTTATGTTAATGTTTTTCTTGGGTTACAATTACATAAAAAAGTTAATATTTTAAACATCTCGATTAATTGCACAAAGTACTTAGGGGGGGCTGTATTACTTTATTTATTTAGTAGTCTTTTAGTGTTTTTTGTTTTTCAATCAATACTATCTTTGTTTCAATTTTTACTGTTAAGATTTCTTGCAAGAAAGCAACTAAATATATCTAAAGGAATTACTCAGGACCTTCTTGATTACTCTCCAAATGATGAATTAAAGAAGTATTCAAAAAACCTGACTATATTATCTTTTGCATCTATTACACTTGGTCATTTAGATAGAATTTGGGCTTTAATAGTAGATAATTTAGAGTTTTATGGCTATTATGCTATTGCTTTTACTGGTGCTAGCTTTTTACAACTAATAATACAGCCTTTTTATAAAACTTATTTTTCTAAATATTCTAGTTATGCTAAATCTAATTATGAAAAACTTTTGCAGTTATTCCATTCATCATCTATTATTTGCAATGGCGTATTAACAATAATCTCTGTAAATCTTTTTATTTATAGCGAATTTTTATTAAAGCTTTGGTTAGGTGATGTATATACTGAAAGCATTTTGTTTAACTTCTTACTTATCATAGTTGGACTTACATTATCTGGTTATTATTGGTTGCCAGCTGCCTTTATGCAATCACAAAAAAAACCAGAGTTTCATAATAAGATGATTTTATATTCAATACTTTTTGCTTTTGTTGTATTAATCATTGGTAGAATATTTGATTTATTTGAATCACCAGCTAGTGTATGGATAGTGCATGGAGTAATTCTACTTGTATTTGAAAGTATTCATTTACATAAGAAATACCGTGGATTTAAACTTGTTAATTGGTTACTGAATGGTATGGTTATTCCATTTTCTTTTGCTCTTATTATAAGTTATCCGCTTTCGTTAGTTGTATCAAATTCAGTTATTATATGTATTGCTCAAATTGTAATATCTTTTATTATACCTATTACCTTTTTCTTATATTTATCAAACAAAAACAACAACCTCAGAAATGCTTTTTAATAAAATTACAATTATTATCCCAACTAAAGACAGAGAACACTTTCTATACTATACTTTAAAAACGTGTATTAATCAAGAGTATAAGAATTTTGAAATTATTGTCTTAGATGATGGAAGTACAGACAACTCAATAGAGATGATAAAAGGCTTAATGAAATCACATTCACAAATTAAACTCTTTGAAAACTCTAATAATCTTGGGATGATGGAAAATTTTGAAAAGGGATTAAATCAAGTAAAAGAAGGATATGTAATTGTTCTTGGTGGTGATGACGGGCTTATGCCTAACTCATTAACATTGATGAATGATATAATTAATGAGTCAGAATCTCCTGTTATTACTTGGCCAACTTGTACTTTCTTTTATCAAGGAACCAAGATGAAAACAGGTCAATTAATATATAATATTGAAAAGAAAGGGACTAAAAATCAATGGAAATGGGTTCAAAGTAAAGATTACTTGGAGAGGCAATGTGAGAATTTATTTTATGTTTCTGATATTGAAACTCCTATGATTTATGTTAAAGGAATTGCTTCAATTGAAACTATTAGAGAGATTAAAGAAAAGTCTCCAAATAAGATGTTTTACCAATGTTCAACCCCAGATGGTTACTCGGGTATAATATTAGCTGGCCACCTCGAGAAATTTGCTTTTTATAATACTCCTTTGTCGCTTCATGGGGTGTCAAAAAGCTCAGCAGGTAATGCCTACTTAAGTGGTGATAAAGAAGCAAAAGAACTCTCTAAAAAATTCTTTAAAAAAGCTGAGAATGTTAAAATGCACGAAAAATTAGGATCTGTTAATTATTCCCCATTAATATCTTTAATGACAGCAGACTTCATTCTAATGGCCAATGACATCAACAAAACATCATATACAATAGATATTAAAAATCTAATTGCGAAGGCATTTCTTGAAATTCAAGATGGATTATTTTCTGAAGATAATCTATCAAGAGAATTAGATATTATTTATAATATTGCTTTAAAAACGGATAATCTAGTTTTATTTAATAAATTTTTAGCAACAACAAGAAGGAATAAAAGATACATATTTGAAGGTGACGGGATTAGTCCGAGGCAAATTTATATTAATGCTGATAAACATCAAGTTTTTAATATCTATGATGCAAGCCACTTTTTTTACGCCCTTTTTAATACGAGAGGTCGTTTTAGAATAGGGGTATTTTTTAAAGCATTATTAAGTTCTATGAAGTATTCAATAGCATCTAAGAAAAAAAGCAATAAATTATCTGACTATTATGTATTGGGCGATTAGCATTTCCATACTTCTTAATGTTTTCTTTAATACAAATCTTAAAAAAAGGTTTGGTGGATACCGATTTTTAGAAATAGGGTTTTATTTGAATTTCTTTTTATCTCTTTATATAATTATCCCTACAATTGTGTTTATTACGTCTTCATTCACTGTTGGAGATCCAATATCATATGTTTTAAATGGGTTTGCTTTTTCAAATGAAACCTTATTTATAAAACATTTAATAAGGATGCTAGTTTTTCAGCTGGTTTTTATTGTGTCGTACCTGAAAATCAGGAATACAAAAATAATTAGATATGAAACTTCAGATTTTAAGTTTAAAAAACCTTTTGTTATTATACTTTCATTGCTTTTAACTATATGTTATATTTTATTATTTGGTCTATCAGGTGATTTTGATGGTTATATTGAATCGTATCAAAGATATGATCACCTTAATAGACCGCTTAGGTTGTTTATCTCAATGTTAGTTAGATTCAAATTTGCATTTATTGTGCTTTTTCTAATTCACTTTTTTATTTATTACAAAAAGAAAAAAATAATTCTTGTTTTAGGCTACTTATGTTTATTATTTTTAGAGGCCAAATATAGTTCGGGAGCTAGAATTTCAATTTTATTTTTGTTGTTTCAAGGTTTTGGATTGTATATTATTATAAATGGATTTCCGAAAATTAGAAATTTAATATTAGGTTCATTAACATGTTTGGTGTTATTTACTGTAATTGAAAAAACCAGAATTGATAGTAAAGATGGAGTTACTAATGAATTAGCTGCTCTTTTACCCGGAGAATTTGGTGCTGTATTTTTCACATCATATCATCTATATCAAAAAAGAGACGATAATCAATTACCAAATAAAAGTTATAAGATGTTGTTTTTTGATTTCACCTCTCCTTTCCTTCCAAATGCAGGTTTAGCTGAAATAGATCCTATTTATTGGTATAAAAAAAATTATTTCCCTAAATCTGAAGTGCCTCCATTTACTCTTGGCCCAATTGCGAACACTGCAATATGGGAAGGTGAAATTGGACTGATACTGAGAGCTTGGTTATGTGCACTTTTATTTGGTAAATTTTCAAATTTCATAACAAGAAGGAATATCACTCCTTTTAATTTATTTGTTTACCTTTCAATATTTTCAACTACTGTTATGGTTTTGAAATACTCCATATTTTTCCATTTAACACCATTAATTAAAAATTTAATTTTACCGTTTTTTTTATTTTTAATAATTTAATCAATAGTTTTTTCATTGTAAAAAAGACTCGAAAGGTTTTTAATTTTACATTAATTATAATTATCTTTGCACCCTGAAAAAGAAGGGTAAAAACCACAAAATAAAATAACTAACATTAATTAGATACTATAATGTCTACAACAACAGGTAAAGTTTCACAGGTTATTGGTCCAGTAATCGATGTAGAGTTTAATACAGAAAATGCTGCACTTCCAAAAATTTACGATTCATTAGAGATAACAAAAACTGATGGTTCAACTTTAGTTTTAGAAGTTCAACAACATATTGGAGAAGATACAGTTCGTACAATCTCAATGGATGCAACAGATGGTTTACAAAGAGGTCAAGATGTGAGAGCAACTGGGAGTCCAATTCAAATGCCTATTGGTAACGATATCTACGGAAGATTATTTAATGTAACTGGAGATGCGATTGATGGATTAGGAAACTTAGAGAAAAAAGGAGAGAATGGTTTGCCTATTCACAGAGCAGCACCAAGATTTGAAGACTTATCTACTTCTACTGAAGTTTTATTTACCGGAATTAAAGTAATTGATTTAATTGAGCCTTACGCAAAAGGAGGTAAGATTGGATTATTTGGTGGAGCAGGAGTTGGAAAGACAGTATTAATTCAAGAGTTAATTAACAACATTGCAAAAGGGCATGGAGGTTTATCTGTATTTGCTGGAGTTGGAGAAAGAACTCGTGAAGGAAATGATCTATTAAGAGAGATGTTAGAATCAGGAATTATCAAATATGGTGATGACTTTATGCATTCTATGGAAGAAGGAGGATGGGATTTATCTAAAGTTGATAAACCAGGAATGAAAGACTCTAAAGCAACTTTCGTATTTGGACAAATGAATGAACCACCTGGAGCACGTGCAAGAGTTGCGTTATCAGGATTAACAATAGCAGAATATTTCCGTGATGGAGCAGGAGAAGCACAAGGAAAAGACGTTCTTTTCTTCGTAGATAATATTTTCCGTTTTACACAAGCAGGTTCTGAGGTTTCTGCCTTATTAGGGCGTATGCCTTCTGCAGTAGGTTATCAGCCAACATTAGCAACAGAAATGGGTGCAATGCAAGAACGTATTACTTCTACTAAAAAAGGTTCTATTACATCTGTACAAGCGGTTTATGTACCTGCAGATGATTTAACAGATCCAGCACCAGCAACAACTTTTGCGCATTTAGATGCAACCACTGTATTGTCTCGTAAAATTGCAGAATTAGGTATTTATCCTGCAGTAGATCCTTTAGATTCTACTTCAAGAATTTTATCTGCTGAAGTTTTAGGTGATGAGCATTATAATACTGCAACAGCTGTAAAAGAATTGTTACAACGTTATAAAGAATTACAAGATATAATTGCAATTCTAGGTATGGAAGAATTATCTGAAGAAGATAAATTAGCTGTACACAGAGCAAGACGTGTGCAACGTTTCTTATCTCAACCTTTCCACGTAGCTGAACAATTTACTGGAATACCAGGAGTTTTAGTTGATATTAAAGACACTATTAAAGGATTTAATATGATTATGAGTGGTGAGTTAGATAAATACCCTGAAGCGGCATTTAACTTAAGAGGATCAATTCAAGATGCAATTGACGCTGGAGAAAAAATGTTAGCAGAAGCTTAAAAAACTAAAGAATTATGTTTTTAGAAATTGTAACACCAGAAGCTATTTTATTTTCATCAGAAATTGATTCAATATCTGTACCTGGAGTAAATGGAGAATTTCAAATGTTGAATAATCACGCACCAATTGTTTCTATACTAAAGAAAGGAACAGTTCAAATTCACACTCAAGAGCATTTAGAGTTAACTGAATTAAGTGATAAACTAGTTCCTCATGCAGAGGATGATAAAGTTTTAACATTAGTAATTAATTCTGGAACTATTGAAATGAAAGACAATAAAGTAATTTTATTGGCCGACTAATTTTAATTAGATATAAAATAAAAAAGTCCTCATTTAATGAGGACTTTT
>OJIO01001504.1_pt1 | contig 10047 bp, 10 predicted proteins | sample 1595621 | NCBI WGS metagenome assembly OJIO01 (sample SAMN05416776, study PRJEB24817) | seawater metagenome | isolation source: Sea water | place: Canada:Atlantic | collected 2013-07
TCTACACTATCCTCTTCGTCGGCAGCGTCAGATGTGTATAAGAGACAGAATAAGGTAAAACATTATAATTATTCTAAAGATTATATTATTTGGTCTGCCGAAGAATCATTAAAAAATTTAAAAACAGACTATCTCGATTTGTTTTTATTACATCGACCGAGTCCGTTAATGCAACCAGATGATATTGCCGAAGCAGTTTCTATATTAAAACAACAAGGAAAAATAAAAGCATTCGGAGTTTCAAACTTTACAAACTCTCAAGTTGACTTAATATCAAAAAGTACAGATGTTTCTGTAAATCAGATAGAGTTTTCATTAACACAGCATAATGCGATGCATGATGGGACGTTAGATTATATGATGCTGAACAATATTACCCCTATGGCTTGGTCACCTTTAGGTTATGTTTTTAAAGACGATAACGAGCAAACTAGACGTATACACAAACAGCTAGGTGAGTTAATGGGTAAGTATAATGCTACTGAAGACCAATTATTACTGGCTTGGATTATGATGCATCCTGCTAATATTCATCCAGTTGTTGGCACCACAGATTACAAAAGAATTACTAATGCAACCAAAGCAATACAGATAAAATTAGAACTAGAAGATTGGTTTTTAATTTTAGTGGCTTGCCAAGGGCACAAAGTTCCATAATAGATTATAATAAATGAAAAAAACAGCCTTAATAACAGGAGCTACAAGCGGAATAGGAAGAGCAACAGCTCACGAATTTGCTAAATATGGTATAAATTTAGTTTTGTGTGGTAGACGTCAAGAACGATTAGATACCATACAAAAAGCTTTAGAAAAACAAACAGATGTGCACACGCTTAATTTTGATGTGCGAGATAAAGATGAAACTTTTAATGCTATAAACTCCCTTCCTGAAGATTTTAAAAGTATAGACATATTAATTAATAATGCAGGAAATGCTCACGGATTAGACCCAATACAAACAGGAAATACAGACGATTGGGATGCAATGATGGATATAAATGTAAAAGGATTACTGTATGTAAGCAAAGCTGTAATCCCTCAAATGACTGTAAGACAATCTGGACATATTATAAATATTGGTTCTTCAGCAGGTAAAGAAGTGTATCCAAAAGGCAATGTGTATTGTGCGAGTAAACATGCTGTTTTAGCAATAACTGAAGGTATGCGTATTGACTTAAATCCGTTTGGGATTAAAGTATGTGCAATTAATCCAGGATTGGTTGAGACAGAGTTTTCTCAAGTTCGATTTAAAGGTGATGTCGTTGCAGATTCAGTTTATAAAGGATACAAAGCATTGCAACCAGAAGATATAGCAGAAATCATCTATTTTGCTATTTCTCGACCAACACATGTTAACATTGCAGATTTATTAGTGTTTCCAACCGCACAGGCAAATAGCACAACAGTAAAAAAGAATTTATAAACCAAAAGATTTCCACTTTCGTGGGAAGTATCTATGATTAACAAACGCCTACTCATAAAAAACCTACTTGCTCATAATGATGAGAATAGCTTTTATGATAAAAAGCGTAAAATAGATATTAGTGAAAAGGAAGGAAAGGCGAAGTTTTTAAAGCATATTTGTGCGTTATCTAACAGTAACCCAAAAAACAATTCATTTATTGTTATTGGTGTAGATGATGAAGATAATAATATTGTTGGAGTCGATTTTTTTGACGACAGTAAAATACAAAATCTTATCAATGCTTATCTGTCAAACCCTCCAATAGTTCAATATGAGAACATTCCGTTTCCGCATTTGCCAGACGATAAAGTAGTTGGTTTAGTTACCATACGTCCAATAGGAAAAATTACATCACTTCGAAAAAACATCTGGAAATATTATGGAGGCTCTGTCTTTTTTAGAGATGGAAGTATGAGTATGCCTAAAGTGTTTGATATTGAAATAAAAGATGTTAACTCTAAAATTGTTGAGTCTATTGAAGCACATGCTCAAAACAATATTGAGTATACCTTAGATGGTGTTTTCGATTTTATGAACAAGCGTAAAGACTATCAACCACAATATAAAGTTTTTAAAGAGTATTTTGTGTTGTGTTGGGCAGGACAAAAAAAGTATGTTAAAGACGAAACTTTTTTTAGTAGAGTAGATATTGAGCTTGTAAACGAGCAAGTACGTTTGTTTTTTTCAACTTTAGATGAGGTGTCTATTTCTTATGATGATGACTCTTTTAAAATTGTTGAATATGTTTCTCTTGGATTGCAAAACTCATATAAATATTATCCATTAGAAGAAACTATTATTCAATTTGGCAACAATGCTAATTATCATATAGATACAAAGTTATTATTTCAGCCACCACAGTTTGATAAAAAAGTATTGCATCATATTTATAATGCTAATAATGCTATTTTAGAAAAACTAAAAAAAGGATTAACCTTAACAAGTAATGAAGAACAAGATTTAAAAAACCTTCCAGCAACCTATTTAATATGTTATCTCAATCTATTTCATGAAGCCATTGATAAGCTAAATGAGTCAAGGCCTTATTTAAAAGATTATAGTGAAGAGATGTATTTAACGTTTAAAGAATCGTTACGTATTTTAAGAAAAGTAAAATACAGTTAGTATTCAATTACTTAACATTAACATAGTGTTATATTAATATTTAAAGGATTGTTAATCAGTAATTTTACTGTGCTATTAATCAGATCAAATAAGCCTCGTTTCTCCCAATAAAATTTTGGCATTGAAACAGGTTTTTTGTCTTTTTAAACGTTTCTTAAATCAATGAATATCAAAAAAATACCATTCATACAGATTTTTTAACCACTTATAGTTTTTTTGTAAGAGTATGGTTTTAATTTACGATTTTTGAAATGCTATTAATCAATTACAAATAAACCTTATTTCTCCCGATAATTTTCGGCATTGAAATAGGGTTTTTGTTTTGCTAAGCATTCCTCATAAATTCTTCTGCTTTCTCAACCATGTTTTTACTTCCGCAGATAAACGGAACACGTTGGTGTAGTTCTGTAGGTTGGATGTCTAATATACGATTAAAGCCATCACTAGCTTTACCATTAGCTTGTTCGGCAAGAAAAGCCATAGGATTACATTCATACAGTAAACGTAATTTCCCAACAGAGTCTTTTGAACTTTTTGGATACAGATAAATACCACCTTTTATCATATTTCTATGAAAATCTGATACCAAAGAACCAATATATCTAGAAGTGTAAGGTCTGTCGCCTTCTTCCATTTGGCAGTACTTAATATAGTTTTTTATGCCTTGAGGAAAATGAATATAATTACCTTCATTTACAGAGTAAATTTTTCCGTTTTCAGGGAAACTCATTTTTGGGTGAGATAAATAGAAGGTTCCAATTGCAGGATTTAATGTAAAACCATTTACACCATCACCAGTTGTATATACTAGCATTGTAGATGTTCCGTAAACAACATATCCAGCAGCTACTTGTTGGTTGCCTGGTTGTAAAAAATCTTCAATCTGTACAGGAGATCCAACAGGAGTTACACGTCTGTAAATTGAAAAAATAGTTCCTACAGATACATTTACATCTATATTTGATGAACCGTCTAAAGGATCAATAAGAACAACATATTTATTTTGATTATTTTCATCCTGACTGTTTATAGTAATAAAATCGTCTTCTTCTTCACTCGCAATACCACAAACAATATTCCTGTTTTTTAAAGTCTGAATAAATTTTGTATTGGCATAAACATCTAGTTTTTGCTGATCTTCACCTTGAATGTTTGTTTCTCCAGCAGCACCAATAATATCTACCAAGCCAGCTTTATTCACTTCATGGTTTACTACTTTAGCAGCTAAACGTATAGAATTTATTAGCCTTGATAACTCTCCAGACGAGTATTTAAATGAAGATTGATTTTCAATAATAAATTCGCCTAAAGTTTGATTTCTACGAGACATGAAGTACAGATATTTAGTTTGTGCAAATATCGTATTTTTTAGCAAACTACATCGTTTTCGAAAAAGTTTAATAGTCTAAAATATGATAGTTTGCATTATATTTGATTTCAATTATAAAACATGAACTTTACTATTAGAAAAGCTTTAGAAAAAGATATGCCTCAGGTACTAGACCTTATTACTGAGTTAGCAGTATTTGAGAAAGAGCCAGATGCAGTTGAAATATCTGTTGAAGATTTAAAAAACGATGGATTTAATTCAAACCCAGCTTTTAAGTGTTTTGTAGCTGAAGTTTCAGGTAAAATTGAAGGTATTGCGTTAGTTTACAATAGATATTCTACTTGGAAAGGAAAAGTATTACACCTTGAAGATTTGGTTGTAAGTCAAAAAATGAGAGGAACAGGTTTAGGAACAGCGCTTTTAGATGAGGTTATAAAATTTGGGCATCAATTAGGCGTAAAGCGTATAAGTTGGGAAGTATTAGATTGGAATGAACCAGCAATCACATTCTATGAAAAAAAAGGAGCAGATGTGAAACGAGATTGGGACATTGTACATTTAAACGAACAAGGAATTAAAGATTATTTATCTAAATTATAACATGCAAGTATTCAAATTTGGAGGCGCATCAGTAAAAGATGCTAATGGAGTAAAAAATGTATCAATTGTTTTACAAAAAGTAGGCTACAAAAACACATTGATAGTTGTTTCAGCAATGGGAAAAACAACTAATGCTATAGAAGTAATTATAAATAATTATCTTAATAATAAAGGAGAGTTGCAAAGCTCTATACATGATGTCATTAAGTATCATAATGAAATTCTGTTAGATTTATTTTCTAATGAAAGACATCCTGTTTTTAAAAAAGTGTCTAGTTTATTTGAAGAGCTTAAAAGTTTTTTTGACAGAAACAAATCACCAGATTATAATTTTATATACGACCAAGTAATAGGTTATGGCGAGCTAATATCTACAACTATAATTAGTGAGTATCTTAACGAAACTGGAATAAAAAATAATTGGTTAGATGCTAGAGAATACATAAAAACAGACAATTATTACAGACGAGCAAATGTTAACTGGGATGAGACGCAACAGCAAATATCATCAAAATTTGATAAAAGTATATTAAACATCACTCAAGGATTTATTGGTAGTGATAGTAACAATTTTACAACCACATTAGGTAGAGAAGGAAGTGATTATACAGCAGCAATTTTTGCGTATTGTTTAAATGCAGAAAGTGTAACTATTTGGAAAGATGTTCCAGGTGTTTTAAATGCCGATCCAAGGTATTTTGAAAATGCGCAACTACTTAATAAAATTTCATATCGCGAAGCTATTGAGTTAGCGTTTTATGGAGCATCTGTAATTCACCCAAAAACATTACAGCCATTGCAAGGTAAAGAAATACCATTATACGTAAAATCATTTTTAAAGCCTGAAAACAAAGGCACAAAAGTTGAAAAAGGTATAGGTATTGAGCCTAATATACCTTGTTTTATAGTTAAAAAAAATCAAGTATTAATATCATTATCATCACTAGATTTTTCTTACATTGTTGAAGAAAGTATAAGTGAAATTTTTGCACTACTACACCTCTATAAAATGAAAGTAGATGTAATACAAAACTCGGCAATTAGCTTCTCGGTTTGTGTGGATAATATTTATAATAACTTAGATAAATTACTACAGCACTTAAAAGCTAAATTTAAAGTTACCTGTAACGATAATGTATCTTTATATACTATTAGACATTACAATCAAGAAGACATAGACCAATTAGAAAAAGATAAAACTGTGTTGTTAAAGCAGTTAACCAAGGAAACAGTTCAAATGGTTACTAAATAACATTTTATTACTTTTACGCACATGACCAAGCAACAAGATATAGGATTAGTTTCAGCCAAAGAAGTAGCCAAAGCTATTAAAGCAGATAAGTATGGCATTTTCGGAACTTTTTGTGGATGGATACTTATGAAAGTACTCAAAATATCTACGCTCAATAAAATTTATAACCGCAACAAACACCTTAATGATGTAGAGTTTTTAGATGGTATTTTAAATGAGTTTCAAATTAAATTTGAAATTCCAGAAGAAGATCTAAAACGATTGCCAAAAGATGGTGCTTATATTACTGTTTCTAACCATCCGTTAGGAGGAATTGATGGTATTTTACTATTAAAGTTAATGGTTGAACAGCGTGAAGATTTTAAAATAATAGCTAATTTTTTATTGCATCGTATAGAGCCTTTAAAACCATACATAATGCCAGTTAATCCTTTTGAAGATCACAAGGATGCTAAATCTAGTGTTGCTGGTTTTAAAAATGCGATTCTTCATTTAAGAGAAGGTCATCCATTAGGAGTGTTTCCTGCTGGAGAAGTATCAACTTACAGAGATGGTAAATTAGTAATAGATAAGCCTTGGGAAGAAGCCGCAATGAAGTTAATACAAAAAGCAGAAGTTCCTGTTGTGCCTATTTACTTTCATGCAAAAAATAGTAAGTTGTTTTATAAGCTTTCTAAAATAAGCGATACGTTTAGGACTGCTAAATTACCTTCGGAATTGTTAACTCAAAAACGAAGAACTATTAAAGTAAGAATAGGAAAACCTATTACAGTTAACGACCAAAAAGAGCATACAACCCTTCAGGAATTTTCTGAATTTTTAAGAAAGAAAACCTATATGTTGGCAAACTCTTTTGATGATAAAGACGACAATTTATTAAGTAATATTTCTTCTACTTTAAAAGTACCAAAGCCAATTAAAAACATAGTTACTCCTGTTAGTGTTGAGGCTATGAAAAGTGAAGTTCAAGCCTTACGAGATAGTGATGCCAGATTGTTAGAAAGTAAAAACTACGAAGTGTTTTTAACAAATGCTAAAGCCATCCCTAACATTATGCGAGAGATTGGTAGACTTCGTGAAATAACGTTTAGAGAAGTTGGTGAAGGCACTAATGAAGCGATTGATTTAGACCCTTTTGACACCTATTATCATCACATGTTTTTATGGGATAAAGACACTAATATGCTTGCAGGTGCATACCGAATGGGACTAGGCTCAAAAATATTTGCCGAGTATGGTATAGATGGTTTTTATCTTCAGGATTTGTTCCGTTTTGAACCAGAATTATACAAAATGATGAGCGAATCTATAGAAATGGGTAGAGCTTTCATTATTAGCGAATATCAACAAAAACCAATGCCTTTGTTTTTATTATGGAAAGGTATTGTACATACAACATTGCGTTATCCAGAACATAAATATCTAATAGGAGGTGTAACGATAAGTGACAAGTTTACTAATTTTTCTAAATCGTTAATGATTGAGTTTATGAAATCTCATTATTACGATCCTTATGTTGCGCAATATGTGCATCCAAAGAAAGAATTTAAGGTAAAGCTTAAAGATGCTGATAAAGATTTTGTGTTTGATGAAACTGAGGCTGACTTAATGAAGTTTGATAAAATTATTGATGAATTAGAACCAGGCAGTTTACGATTACCTGTACTAATCAAAAAGTACATCAAACAAAATGCAAAAGTAGTAGCGTTTAACGTTGACCCACTATTTAACAATGCAGTAGATGGTTTAATGTATATACGTATAGCCGACTTACCAGAAAGCACTGTAAAACCTGTACTAGAAGAGTTTCAAGCAGAAATGGAACGCAAGTTTTCTGAAAATGGAGACAGTTTAGACGTTTAAATACTTTTCTACAAACTCTTCACAATACGATTTAATTTCATTTCTGGCTTTTAAAAAAGCAGCATGTTTTTCGTTATCTGTACCAACCACTTTTGATGGATCAAAAAAGTTATTATGTAGCCTTAAAGCATTTTTGCTTGGTATAAAAGGGCAATTTTCATTTGCATGGTCGCAAACAGTTATAATGTAATCAAAATTTATGTTTGAGTATTCATCAACATGGTTCGAGGTATGATTAGAGATGTCTATACCATCTTCTTTCATTATTGAAACAGCTCCAGGATTTAATCCATGTGTTTCAATACCTGCGCTATAAATAGTAGCTTTCCCTTTTGCTAATTTGTTTAAATAACCATGAGCCATTTGGCTTCTACATGAGTTTCCTGTGCAAAGCACTAATATGTTTTTCATATCAATTCCAGTTTTTTTACTTCGTTTTTCTAATAAATAATTGTCATGCCATTTGCCATGACGTTGTCCTAATTTTTCTCTAATACCAACAACCCTAAAACCACATTTTTTGTGCAAGTTAATGCTTGCAATATTTTCGGAAAAAATGGCTGCATTTAAAGTCCAAAACCCATTGTTTTCACTTTCTGTAACAAGAGTATTTAGTAGTGTTTCACCAATATGCTGACCTCTAAAATCTTTACCAATATATAAAGTAACTTCAGCAACACCTTTATAAACTTCACGTTTAGAAACCAATGATAAAACTGCAAAGCCTGCAACCTGATTGTCCTTTTCTGCTATAATTCGGCAAGACTCAATATACTTTGAATTCCATTCTTCCCAATCAGGAATTTCGGTTTCAAAGGTTGCTATTCCTGTGGCTAAACCTTCGGAATAAATTTTTGAAACCGAATCCCAATCGTTTTTTACTAATGGTCTTATTGTAATACTCATTTGTTTAGCAACAATTACCTTCTGGCGAGCAACAAGGCTCTTCGCTTTTAACCATTTCTTTAACCGTATCAACAACACCGCAAATTGTTTTTGCTTTGCAAGCGGTTTTTTCAACAGCTAACTTAAGTATTAAATTATTGTTTTGTATTTCGTAATCGTTAACAAATAGTTGAGCAGTATGAAATGATGCATTACTATATTCAAATTTAACTTCAGCATCTAAAACATAAGGTTTCATTTTGCCTACTTTTTTAAGTATTCCTAAAGCTTTGTAAACAGTCATATATTCTGTTTTACCACTTTCTAGAGGGCTTTCCCAAAGTTGAATAATGGTCTCTTTCCAAGCATCTGTTTGAGCGCCACAATCAACCGAATCGATTGTTAGGTGTTTTACTTCTGTAATATGATAGTTGGCACCTACTAATTGTTTAGGAGTGTATTCAAAAAGAAGTGATTTGTCTTGATTTTGTTCTAGTATATTAAATAATTCTTGTGTTTTCATAATTAGTTGTGTTAATTATTTGTTTTACTGTTGAGTGAACTGCCAAAAGCCGATTATCGGCTAGCAGCAGTTAGATTTTGTTTTATTAAAAAATGAGTTAAATAATTCTTGAAATTCTTGAAAACGATTAATGTTAAGGCAATAGCAAATGCTTTTACCAACAAAATTTCCTTTTAGTAAGCCAGCTTCATTTATAACTTTAAGATGCTGGGAAATTGTAGGTTGCGATAAGCCAATTTCATCTACAATATCATTACAAATGCAGCCTTCTTGTTTACTTATATATTGCAAAATAGCTACACGAGCAGGATGAGCAAACACTTTGGCAATTGTTGCCATATCGTTTATTTCGGCAGAGTAAATATCAACTTTGGAAGCTCCCATATTATTTAATTATAAGGCAAATATACAATAAAAATGTAATATTGCAATATTACGATGATAAAATTTAAATAAAAACCATAACTATTAATTATGGTCTTATTTTATTATAATGATTTAAACCAATCTTGAAATTGTTCGCCTAATAAAAACACTGGTTTTTTCTCACCATTTAATGCTGAAATTAAACTCATTACCCACATTATAAAACACACAAAACCTACAATCCATCCCAATATTGGAATCCAGCTTAATAATGATATTAGGAAAACACCAAGTGTTTGTCTTAAATAAAATGAGCCTAATTCAGTTTTATTACCATTATTCATAATAAATGCAACTACCCAGCCAATAAACCAAATATGAGCAATAATTGCTACATTTTTTCCGTCTTTAGAAATTTCGGTAAATGTTTCTTTTGCCTCATTAGCAAATTCTTTGGCTTTTTCTTTAGCTTCGTCAGCAAACTCTTCAGCTTTATGCGCAGCTTTTTTTGCTCCTTCTTTTGCATCGCCTAACATGTCATTTAGGTCGTCGCTTAATTTTTTTTCGTCAGACATTTTAATGTGTTTAAGGTCTGTCTCTTATACACATCTCCGAGCCCACGAGACAGGCAGAAATCT
>OJIO01001509.1_pt1 | contig 10029 bp, 8 predicted proteins | sample 1595621 | NCBI WGS metagenome assembly OJIO01 (sample SAMN05416776, study PRJEB24817) | seawater metagenome | isolation source: Sea water | place: Canada:Atlantic | collected 2013-07
TACACTATCCTCTTCGTCGGCAGCGTCAGATGTGTATAAGAGACAGTTACTATGCTATGGTTTTGTCTAAGGCGTTAGGGGTTGATTTTTGGTTATGAATACCTTAATTCCTGTTGCGATGCGACCATAGAATTGTATATTTACATCCATAAAAATTAAATTTTCATGGCTCAAAAAGTACGCGTTAGATTCGCTCCTAGTCCAACAGGACCTCTACATATTGGTGGTGTTAGAACGGCACTGTTTAACTATTTATTTGCAAAAAAACATGGTGGAGACTTTATTCTTCGAATAGAAGATACAGACCAAGGGCGCTACGTCCCTGGGGCAGAACAGTACATTGTAGAGGCAATGAGCTGGCTTGGTATTGCTTTTGACGAAAGCCCATCAAAACCTGCAAGTGTTGGTCCTTACAGACAAAGTGAGCGCAAAGAAATATACAAACAATACGCAGACACACTAATTAAGTCTGGCCACGCATATTACGCCTTTGATACGCCACAGGCGCTTGACAAAGAAAGAAAGGCCTGTGAAGAAAACTCAAAAACATTTATTTATAATTGGCACAACAGAGAAGCTCTAGACAACTCTCTATCACTTGGTTTGGAAGAAACCAGAGCAAAATTAAAGGCAGGGACACCTTTTGTGATTCGTTTTAAAACACCTCAAGACGAAATTTTATACCTCAACGATGTTGTTAGGGGCGCTGTAAAAATAGACACAAACCTGCTAGATGATAAGGTATTATTTAAAAGCGACGGAATGCCAACCTACCACTTGGCAAACATTGTTGACGATCACCTTATGAACATCACTCATGTAATTCGAGGAGAAGAGTGGCTACCCTCTCTTGCCCTGCATATATTATTATATAGAAGCCTTGGGTGGGAGGCGCCTATTTTTGCTCACCTGCCCCTTATTATGAAACCTACGGGCAAAGGAAAGCTAAGCAAAAGAGATGGAGACAAGATGGGTTTTCCTGTATTTCCTCTACAGTGGAAAACCCCAGACGGAGAGCTGTTCTCTGGGTATAGAGAAGATGGTTATTTGCCAAAAGGGGTGCTAAACATGCTTGCTTTTTTAGGTTGGAACCCAGGAACCGAGCAGGAATTATTTACACTTGAGCAGCTCATCGCTGATTTTAGCTTAAAGCGTGTTAACAAAGCGGGGGCAAAATTTGATCCAGATAAAACAAAATGGTTTCAGCAACAATATTTTCAACAAATAGACACTAGCGCTTTAACTAAAGAGTTTTCTGCTCTTTTAGATAAAAAAGGTGTTGAAACAACCCTAAATCTAGAGGTAATTGTGTCTTTAATTAAAGAGCGAGCGGTCTTTGTTGCTGATTTATGGGAGCAAGGGCGTTTCTTTTTTGAAAGGCCTGAAACCTATGACCAAAAAGCAGCTAAAAAGGCCTTTAAGGAAGATACGCCTTCCCTACTTTTGAGTGTTTGTGAAATTTTAGAGCAGCAAAGCACCTTTGATGGTGAAACAATTTCCAGGGAGGTCAAGAGCTGGCTAAGCAAAAAAGAAATAGGGTTTGGAAAAGTGATGATGCCCCTAAGACTTTCTTTGGTTGGAGCCATGCAGGGTCCTGATGTTTTTGAAATTGCTGCTGTGTTGGGTAAAAAAGAAACAATTTTAAGAATACAAAGCGCTATTAGTTTTATGAACAAAGCATCATAAAACAGCAATTTTTTTGTATATTCATTCGTATTAATTTTATAAATATCGTGTCATGGGAAGTACCCTTTTTTTAGTGCCTTTTTTAATGTTTGTTGTTTTTTTCTTGCTTTCAGGAATATTTACTGTAAAGCAACAAACCTCAGCTATAGTAGAGCGTTTTGGAAAGTTTTTAAGCGGCAGAAGCTCTGGTCTTCATTTTAAAATTCCGTTTGTGGATAGAATTGCAGGAAGAATAAACTTAAAAGTACAGCAACTTGATGTTTTAGTGGAAACCAAAACAAAAGATGATGTGTTTGTGAAGCTTAAAATTTCGGTACAGTTCCAGGTAATAAAAGAAAAAGTGTACGATGCTTTTTATAAACTAGAAAACCCCCATGATCAAATAACCTCTTATGTTTTTGATGTTGTTAGGGCGGAGGTTCCAAAAATGAAACTAGATGATGTTTTTGAAAGAAAAGACGATGTGGCTATTGCTGTAAAGAAAGAGCTTAATGACGCCATGATCAATTATGGGTATGACATTATAAAAACACTAGTAACAGACATAGATCCAGATGTACAAGTAAAGGCCGCCATGAACCGTATTAACGCTGCTGAAAGAGAAAAGGTAGCTGCAGAGTATGAAGGAGAGGCAGAGCGCATTAAAATTGTTGCCAAGGCCCGCGCGGAGGCAGAAAGCAAAAGGCTACAAGGACAAGGAATCGCAGACCAAAGAAGAGAAATTGCACGTGGTCTTGAGGAGTCTGTAGATGTATTAAACAATGTAGGGATTAACTCCCAGGAGGCCTCGGCGCTGATTGTTGTTACTCAGCACTATGACACGCTTCAATCTATAGGTGAGGCAACAAATACCAACTTAATTTTATTGCCAAACTCGCCACAAGCAGGAAGCAATATGTTAAATGACATGATCGCTAGTTTTGTAGCCAGCAATCAAATTGGTGAAGAGATGAAAAAAACCAATGCGGCTAAAGGTCTTGGTAAAAAAAACAAAACAAGTAAAAAACTTCCTCCTCAAAACCCAGCTATGGATAATGATGGTGTTGTTTTTTAATGGGTTCTATTTATTGGTTAATTTAAAAAAGCCCAACACAATGTGTTGGGCTTTTTTATTATTCTGCAAGTTTAGCCCAGGAGTCTCTTAGGCCAACAGTGCGATTAAACACCATTTTTTCTTGTGTTGTCTCTGGATCTACGGTGAAATACCCTAAACGCTGAAATTGTACAGTATCTTCTACATTTAAATCCTTTAAACTTGGTTCTCCGTAACCGGTAATGACCTTTAAAGAGTCTGGATTAATAAAATCCATAAAGTCTTTGTCTTTATGGGTATCTGGAGAGGGGTCTGTAAAGAGTCTATCATATAACCGTACCTCAACCTCTATTGCTTTATTAACAGCTACCCAGTGCAGGGTTCCTTTTACTTTACGTAAACTCTCCTGTGTGCCGCTTCCGCTTTTACTTTTTGGATCATAGGTGCAGTGAATTTCTGTAATATTTCCGTCGTTGTCCTTATCACAGCTTTCTGCTTTTATAATGTATGCATTTTTAAGACGCACTTCTTTACCAAGCTTTAGTCTAAAAAACTTTTTATTAGCCTCTTCTCTAAAGTCTTCCCGCTCTATATAAAGCGTTTTAGAGAACGGAACCTCTCTTGACCCTGCATCTGTGTCTTCTTGATTGTTTTCTGCCTCTAGCCACTCTGTTTGGTCTTCTGGGTAGTTGGTTATGGTTACTTTTACTGGATCTAATACAGCCATAACGCGGTTGGCCTTTTTATTTAGATCTTCTCTAACACTAAACTCAAGTCTAGAAACATCAATTAGATTATCGCGTTTTCCAACACCAATTCCTTGAGCAAAATTTTTAATAGCATCTGGAGTGTATCCTCTTCTTCTTAAACCAGATATTGTTGGCATCCTTGGATCGTCCCAGGAGTCTACAGCCCCTTCTTGAACAAGTCTAGCTAGTTTTCGTTTACTAACAAGGGTGTGGCTTAAATTTCTACGGGCAAATTCACGTTGTTTTGGACGCAGTTTTGAGCCGTCTACGAGTTGGTCTAAAAACCAATCGTATAGTTCTCTGTGGGGTAAAAATTCAAGGGTGCAGAAAGAGTGTGAAATTTGCTCTATATAATCACTCTCTCCGTGAGTCCAGTCATACATTGGAAAAATTTTCCAGTCTGTTCCTGTTCTGTGATGCGGTTTGTGTAGCGTTCTATATATCACAGGATCCCTCATGAGCATGTTGGTAGATTGGAGGTCAATTTTTGCGCGAAGCACATGGGCGCCCTCTGGAGCCTCACCTGTTTTCATTTGCTCGAAAAGAGCTAGGTTTTCTTCTACAGACCTATCTCGGTACGGGCCTGCTACCCCTGGCTGTGTTGGGGTTCCTTTTTGTAAGGCAATGTCCTCACTAGATTGAGAATCTACGTACGCCTTGCCTTGGTTTATTAGTAGTAACGCCCAAGAGTATAGTTGCTCAAAATAATCACTAGCATAACACTCTTTGGCCCAAGAATATCCTAACCACTGAACATCTTTTTTTATTGCATCCACAAAGCGCTGCTCTTCTTTGGTTGGGTTGGTGTCATCAAAACGAAGGTTCACAGGAGCGTTGTACTTTAACCCTAAACCAAAATTAAGACAAATAGAAGATGCGTGGCCAATATGCAGATACCCGTTTGGCTCTGGCGGAAACCTAAAAGACAAAGCCTCTTTTGAGTGAGTTGTTTTTAAATCCTCTTCTATAATTTGCTCAATAAAGTTGAGTGTTTCTTTTTCTTCAGACATTGTATATTGTGTTTTAAAACAAAGCACAAAGGTACGGATTCTTGTTAAAAAGCAGTGATTGTGTGGCGGTATCTAAACACATAATTTTATCTTTACAAAAAGCATACATTATGAGCTGTATTGAATTAAAAGATATTCGTGTTTACGCAAACCACGGCTGTTTAAGTGAGGAAGAAAAAATTGGAAGCCATTACCTAGTAAACCTAAGGGTTGAGTGTGATTTAAGTCAAGCTGCAAAAACAGACGCCTTGGAGGACACTATAGACTACGTAGGGCTTAATGATATTGTTAAAAAACAGATGGCTATACGTGCAAAACTTCTTGAGACTGTGGGGTATAGAATAATTAAAAATATTTTGGAGTCATTTTCTAGGGTATCCCACGTTAGTGTAACGGTCTCAAAATTAAACCCCCCTATTGGTGGAGATGTTAAACAGGTAAGTGTTACCATGACTTCTTAAATAGATAATTTCTATTTTTAGTTGTTGTTCTAAGGACTAATCTTATATATTTGCGTTCTGAAATTTAGCAAGCCTAGTGGTTTATTACAATTCAGTAAAAAAGGGCATCATGGCCGAGCGGCTAGGCAGAGGTCTGCAAAACCTTCCACAGCGGTTCGAATCCGCTTGATGCCTCAGTAAACCTTCAGTGAAAACTGGAGGTTTTTTTATTCTCCAGTATTAAATTGCACATCTAATCTTTCGATGTTTTTTGTTACCCCAGAGGGAAGCACTCCTTGGAACAACATAAAAACGCCAAAAAACACAATTAATATACTCACCCATTTTTTTGTTTTTATAACAACACGAGGGGTTAGTTTGTTTTTTAATTTTTTTGCGGCCGCTATTTTTAGTAGATCAACACAGAAAAAGACCGTTAATACAGTACCTAAAAATAATAAAACACCATTCTCAGAGCTTGTTAAAGCATTTGCTGCTATTATTGTTAATACCCAGCCAGAAAGCACACCAAAATTCACAAAATTGAGTAGAAAGCCTTTTAAAAATAAACCACCCAGATTTTTTTTAACACTTACGCCGTAGTGCTCTCTTACAATTTTAATAAAGTTTTTTGAGGTTCTTATGTAAGAAATAATTCCGTATGCAATCAAAATTACCCCGCCAAACACAAGTAAACCTGGATCGTCTTTTACGTGTTTTAATATTTTTGATGTACTAAAATAAGCTATTACAATAAAAACCACATCTGCAGACAGGGCGCCTAAATCAAAAAAAACACCCGCTTTGAAGCCTTTGGTAATACTTGTTTCAATTAAGGTAAAAAAGATGGGGCCAACCGCAAAAGCAAGAATAAAACCATATAAAGCGGCGTATGTTAATCCATCAAACATAGGGTTTAAATTTATATAGTTTCTGGTCTTTGCGCGAGCATTGTAAAATCAAGGTGTTTTCTAACCAAATCTGCATTTTTTACCCTTACATATACCTCGTCTCCAAGGGTGAAGGTGTTTTGGGTTTTTCTTCCAACAACAGCGTAATCTTCTTTTATAAATTCATAGTGGTCATCTCTCATGTCTTGAATACGAACCATACCCTCACATTTATTTGATACAATTTCTATATAAATACCCCACTCTGTTACACCGCTAATTACACCTAAGAAATCTTGATCTTGGTGATCTTTCATGTATTTGATTTGCATGTATTTAATACTGTCTCGTTCTGCCCTTGCGGCCAAACCTTCTCTCTCGCTGCTATGTCTACACTTTTCTTCAAAAGCTTCTTGTTTTGCTGTGGTGTTTGCGTCAAGGTAGTGTTGTAGTAGTCTATGAACCATTACATCTGGATACCTACGAATAGGAGAGGTGAAATGAGTATAATAATCAAAGGCTAGGCCGTAATGTCCAATATTGTTGGTGGTATAAACAGCTTTACTCATGGTGCGTATCGCTAATGTATCTACCATGTTTTGTTCTTTTGTGCCGTGTACATCTTTGAGTAATTTATTCATAGACTGCGCAGTAGATTTTTTATCCCTTGTGTCTAGTTTATACCCAAATTGCTTAATTATTTTTTCTAATGCGGCAATTTTTTCATCATCTGGCTCATCATGTACCCTGTATACAAATGTTTTTTTAGGGTTCTGTTTTCCTATAAACGCTGCTACACTTCTATTAGCAAGAAGCATAAATTCTTCAATTAATTTATTAGCGTCTTTACTTTCTTTAAAATATACTCCTTCTGGGTTATTGGTTTCATCCAGTTTAAAACGTACTTCTACTTTATCAAAAGAAATAGCACCATTATTCATTCTTTTTGTACGAATAATTTTAGCCAATCTATCTAATTCTAAAATAGCCTCTGCTATAGGTGTATCAACTTCATAAGCAGTATCTGTTATGGAAATTTCAGCAGGGATGTGTGTGTTTAATGCTGTTGTGTTATCTTGGTTGGCTTCAATAATTTGCTGCGCTTCTTCATAGGCAAATCGCGCGTCACTATAAGTAACTGTTCTACCAAACCACTGGTTTACAACCTCGGCATTAGTACTTATTTCAAATACTGCAGAAAAAGTATGTTTTTCTTCATGTGGGCGCAATGAACATGCTCCGTTACTTAAAATTTCAGGTAACATAGGAACAACTCTATCTACTAGATAAACAGAGGTTGCACGCTCAAAAGCTTCGTCATCAAGTATGGTTCCTTCTTTAAGATAGTGTGATACATCTGCAATATGAATTCCTATCTCGTGATTTCCATTTTCAAGGGTTTTAAAAGAAAGCGCATCATCAAAATCTTTTGCATCTTTTGGATCTATTGTAAAAGTGAGATCTTTACGCATATCTCTGCGTTTTTTAATTTCACTTTCTTGTATAGAGGTGTCTATTTTATTTGCAAACTCCTCAATAGCTTCTGGAAATTCATAAGGCAACCCGTATTGAGCAAGTATTGCGTGTATCTCTGTATGATGTTCGCCAGGCATACCTAATCTCTTTAACACAGTTCCGAAAGGAGAATCTGCTTTTTCTGGCCAATCATCAAGAGAAACTAGAACCATTTCTCCCTGCTGTGCTCCATTAAGATTATTTCTAGAAATAAAAATATCTGTAACCATTTTATGATCTGCAACATCTACAAAAGCAAAACGATCTGTAATATCTATTGTACCAACAAACTCAGTTTTTTTACGCTCTATAATTTTAGTTACTTCTCCTTCTGTTTTTCCGCCTTTTCTTCTTTTAAAAACATATACCTCTACAATATCTCCATTAAGAGACTTGTTTAGATTTTTACTTTTTACATAAATATCTTCTTCTAAATCTTCAACAATTATATATCCTTGACCTCGTCCAGCCATATCTACTCTACCAGTATAGTAGTTTTGAGATGGTGTTATTATATATTTTCCTCTATCCACCTCTTGTATGGTTTTTTCTACCTCTAAGAGTTTTAATTTTTTTATAATCTGGTTTCTACTACTAGGATCATCAAGACCTAATTTTGAAGCTAATTGTTTGTAATTATGAGGGTTACTATGGTCTTTTCGTAAAATAGCAAGGATACTTTGGGTAAGATTTTCAATTTTATTAGAAGAATTTCTTCTTTTTTGTCTTTTCATTATTTTTTCTTGTTCTCATACATTTTATGAGACACGTATTAATTTATAATTCTTAAAGGTATCGGTTTAAATAAAGTTCAGGATGAACTATAACTTACGTGAAGAAGATTTAAAATAAAACAAGTTTGTTTTAAACCAATCTATTAAGATTACCGCAAAGCTACACTTTTAATATTAAATGAATATTATTTTATAAATAACAAGTAAAAAATAGAGTTTCAATTGATGTAAAATAAGTACTATCTTTAGTGAAAAGTTAACTAATATGGAAGATTTTAAAACTGTGGCTATTTTCACTTTTGCAAGTGAGTATACTGTGTTACAACACTTATTAGAGCAGGCAGAAATCCGCTTCTTTTTTCAAAACGAAACAATGATTAGTGTTTTACCTTTTCATAGCAACGCAGTGGGAGGAATTAGACTAAAAGTGCATCCAGATCATGTCTTAGAAGCAACAGAAATTATTACTTCTCTTGAAGATCCTTCACATTTATCTATTGTGTAGTTTTTCTTCTTCGGAAATTTTAAAAACCGAAATCAATTTAAATTTATTTTTTATTACTGAACTATAATTTGCTTTACAGCAACTCCTTTATCTGTAGCTATTTTTACAGTATATGTTCCAGTATTAAATGCACTAACATTTATTGTAGAAGATGTTTGAGTAAGTACTTTTTTTCCTAACATATCATATATCACTACACCTTCAATAACAGTAGTATAATCTACTTTAATTTGTATGGTTTGTGAAGATGGGTTGGGATATACTAAAGTAGTGTTTTCTAAAGAAATATAGTTTGTTGTTAGTATTTGTGATAGATCAAATACACGTACAAGACCGCTTTGACCTCCATTAGAGTCATAACCATTTGCTCCAATTACCACTTTACTTCCATCGCCAGATAAACTAACTGAACTTCCTAAATAATCAAATGCTACATCACCTATAATTGAATCACCAATCTGCGTCCAAGAATTATTTAAATACTGAAATACTCTTACATCCCCAGATAGGTCTCCATTACTAGTATTCTTATATGAACCAGCAGTAATAACATTACCAAAACTAGAAATAGAAACACTACGGCCAAATCTTTCACCAAAATCAACACCATTAATACTTTCTCCTTTTTGAATCCATGAATTTCCATCGAATTTAAATATTTTAACCTGTCCAGACCCACTAACATTTACTGAATTAAGATAAGCCCCAATTACAATGGTATTTCCGTTTAAAGAAAAATCAATACTCCTACCAAATTGATCATCATCCTCTTCACCCTCTAAAGTTTGTCCAATTTTAGTCCATGCACCAGAAATATTTCTATAGATATTAACAGTATGAGCATAGAATAAGTTATTCTGATCAAATCCAACTAATTCTCTTAAATTAACAGCAAAAGTATTTCCTTCAGAAGATATATCAATGTCTCCCCAATAACGACTGTTGTCAATATTATTTTCTATTGTATTACCAATTTGAGTCCAAATATCATTAATAAGTTCATAAACCCTTACAGAATTACTAGAACGCATTACTAGTTTTGAGCCATCTGCCGATAAACTATGTTTGTATCCCGTAAAATCTGGAACAGTATTACCACCTATTGTATTTCCTAATTGTAGCCATTGACCTGATATTAATTTAAAAACTTTAATATAAGGAAGCGTTATTGTTACTGTACTATCTCCTTGGGCTCCAATAGAAACAATTGTACCATCACTTGAAATACAAACATTACTACCAAATTTTTCTCTTTCAAGATCACCTGTTAATGAAGCACCAACTTGTACCCATTGGTTATTAATATTTTTAAATACATGTGCATTACCTTGATTAGTATTAATTACATCATTAGAAGAAGCACCAATAATAATTGTTGTACCATCTGCAGATATATCAATCTTCTCATTTGACCCTATACCTGTCTCTTATACACATCTCCGAGCCCACGAGACAGGCAGAAATCTC
>OJIO01001513.1_pt1 | contig 10003 bp, 8 predicted proteins | sample 1595621 | NCBI WGS metagenome assembly OJIO01 (sample SAMN05416776, study PRJEB24817) | seawater metagenome | isolation source: Sea water | place: Canada:Atlantic | collected 2013-07
GATTTCTCCTGCCGGAGCACTTTCATTGGGTGCGAATACAAACCTTGAAGGAAGGTTGCTTACTAAATCAGGAGCAATAACGATGGGAGCGAACTGCATTATTACCGCTCCATCTGGAACCTCTCCTATAGAATTAGGTGTACTTTCCACACTTGTGCTGTTTAGCTCTGCCGGTGCTGTTTCAGATGTTCCAACGTGTATGATCACTGGAGATGTAGGTACTGCATTAGGAGCTCTAACAATTGCTGGCACTCATATTGGACAACAATATCCCCCTGGTACTACTACTACTCAAAGCCCCATTCCTGCTACTATATACAGTATTTATCAAAATGGAGTTGAGGTATCAAATTCTATCCGAAAAATTAATTCAGAGAACGCAGTAGTGAATCTCCAGGCAATGATTACAACCTCTACCGAAGAAACAATCGAAGTACGATGGAAAGTCGACAGTGGTGAAGTGACTCTAAATCGTAGAGTCTTATCGTTGATAAATTGTGGATATTAGATGTTTCCCATTCAGGTTTAAGAACTAAATTGTCTTAGGTAATAATTTGATCATGAATTCATTACAGTAAAAGCAGTAGATTTTTTATTCTGTATATTTAGCGGTACTTCAGCGTAGGGACTTCAGCTGGGAGCATTTTAGATTATCGCATATCATAATTTGATATATTTAAATAAAAAATATGAATGAAGGTATTATAAAGCCGGCATCATAAAGCAGTTTCACGATTTGAAGATTCTACAATTCTGAAAAAATATAATTAAAATGCTTGATTATATTATTGACAAAGAGTCATTTTGAACTGGCCACTTCAACTTCCATAACTGCAAAATTGTTATTCAAAGCATACAAAAATATATGATCGTCTAGATAATCTGTTGTTGTACTAATAATCAATTGCCCGTCTAGTCCTTTTTTTAGCTATATCAAAACTAATAAATGTCTGGTTTAGTCAAAATATATCTTTCAATATTCGTTACATTCTTTAAGCAAGCGGGTTTTCTAATGGAACGCCATTTTCCGTCATACCTATTAAATATTATTGTCCATTAGCGTTTGGGTATAGATATGAGGCTGTTTTTATTTGTGTTGCAAAACATTTCAATAACATAATAGCCTCTACAATGAATTCTTTTCATCAAGCTAAATTTAGAAAAATTAGATTCTTTTGATATTAAATCGTTAACGATGACTCCTGAGTTTAAACTTCGGGAATCTGGAAAAATTTCAGCTTTCAATTTCTTGTTTTCTTTTTTTTGTTCTCATGCAGGCATAGTGTTATAGCCTTCGGCTATGGGCATTAGTTATCTCTTGCATATCCGATAAGTCTATTACTTTTCAGGCTATTTCTAAACGACTCAATCTAAAAGCACTGACTTTCGTTAAATCAGCTTCTGAAGCGGTTGTTTATCAGTGTTAGCAAAAAGATTTGCATTCATGAATTTGGATGCTCTTCATTATTCAATAGAATCTTACTGGAAGACAGTACATGTATAAAAACGCCGCAAGCACTGAAGGCTGCCTATTCTGGATCTAATTATCAATATGTTTCTGCGGTTGTAACTAGAATTCAACTACGCCTTGACATATTAAGTAAAGATTATTTCAAGTGCGTTTTTTCTTGCTTCAGAGAGCATGATGCTACTTATGCTGATGATATCCTTAAAGAAGGACAACCTGGGGATATGATCTTACCAGATCTAGATTATTCGATTGGTGAAGTCTTTAATGAAATTGATAAGGCAGATGCCTTTTATATCTCAAGATTTAAAATTCAAGCAAAGGTATATTCAGTAGTACTTGTTGAATCAGTGGACTTGACCAGAATTTTTAAGCAATTGGATAGAAAGGGGGGCAGTAAGTTCGAATCAAATTTCTTAATTGGTTCTAAAAGTAAATTGAAGTATAGAGTTGTTTGCATAAGACTGCCTTTTCATCAAATAGATATGCGAAATAGTAAACTCCAAAAAAATGGTAATCGAAATAACAAGAATAACAAACAATTGAATTACCTTCATCTATGGAACATTTTCTTTACAAACCTATACAGCAAAGGCGTTTTAATTGAAAAGTCTATAAATTATTTTCTTTAAGATGGCACATCTAATTCGTTTTTAAAACGTGGAAAAGTTACTTTAATATTAATTCGATAATTCAATCAGCACAATGCCCCAATCCAATAAAGCCAGATCTTCTTTTATAACTCTGCTTAACTTACATCGTTTTCATAGTTAATCTACTATTTAAAACCTACCAAAGGTCGGTATAAAAAAATATAACAGCCTTCTTTCTCCTATGAAATTTATGAAGGCATACCTGAACGGCTCCATCGCCGTTCTAGAGTCCTCTAAACTGGATATTGCAAAACAATTAACGAAAAATTGTTGCTACAATAATCGCAAGGATAGAATAAACATATATAGAAAAATTATCTATTTTTAAGTTAGGTTGATGCCTTTGCTTAGCGAGGTCATAATAGCGTTTATAGATATTTACTATAATAAAGAGTTCTACTTGAACTCAGCGAGATCACCAAAATTGATACTTACCTAGGTAGATACAATATAATTAATCGAGAAATATTTTTCAATCATAACATTGAAAATATTTCTAGTAACAAGCCTTAGCATAGTTCAGAAAAAATATTAAAAATAGATAGAGTGTATGTCGTACTTACCACTCAGCTTTCTCCATATAATGGAAAATTGTCTATGGTATGGAAAAAAACATATTCTTAAGTTTTATAAAAAGTTACTAACCAGAAAGTTAAGAAGCAGGTACGATTTTTCAACATGTTGAGTTATGAAGAACAGAAAACGTACTCAAATTCTAGCAATCGCTCTTTTTATGAGTCTAGGATCCCATTTAAATGGTCAAGAAATATGCACCAATGGAATTGACGATGATAATGATGGTTTCCTAGATTACATAGATAACGATTATAATAATCTCCAAGGCTGTACGATGGTACGTAATATTACTTTGTTTCAAACAAATTATTATAAAAGACCAAATCCAGATATTTACGGAGCTACAATATCTAACGACCACATAAAAAAGTAAGATTTAAAATTGGCCTAATTTATCGCTAGCTAACTTCTAAACAACACCTAATAATGAAAAATACGGCAATATTAGCTTTACTACTATTTTCCCCTACTCCTATCATTAGTAAAACTATAAATTTAGGAATACATATCAATTTTGAAGCTTTTACTAGAACGGGAGTAGCTAAAAATAGTGGAACCTCTAAATGGGATATTGGCTCAAATAATGGAATGGTAAGCGGATTTGAAGATGACGACTTTATTGGTAAAGTATACAATGCAGATTCTATAACTGCTCAGGCAAGAATAGATTTACTAAGATTGTATATACACCTTAATTATATCTTTGTTACATACCCTTCGACTCATGCTGCCGCTTTAGGAACTGGAGAGACTGCTATCGCTGTCAAGGATGCGAATGTTCAGCTTAATTGGGTTACTGCCACCGAAATTAGTAATGATTACATTACTGTTGAGTACTCAGAAGATGGAATTTATTTTTCACCAATCAGTAAAATAACTGGTGCGGGAAACAGTGCACAATCATTAGCCTATTCAGCAATTGACCATAGCCCACTTGATGGGATATCATACTATCGTTTAAAGAAAACGAATTATGATGGGAGGTCTAATTATTCTAGAATAATAAAAGAAGAGTTTAAAAATACGAAAAACTATATTTTAGGTATCTATCCAAATCCATTTTCAAATGCAACAACTTCCCATACTAATGAGAACTTAAAATACTATAGCTTAATAGCTTACAATCCATTGGGACAGTTAGGTAAACAAATAATAAATATTTCTGGACAAACATTTTCTTTTCAGCGTAATAATTTATCAGACGTCCTGTACTCTATTAGATAGGCACAAGAAAGCACTGTAATCGCGATTGACAAACTAATAAATGTAGAATAACAAGAAAAAACAAAGTCTTAACACTAATTGAGAAGTTTTATCTGAGATTACTTAGGGTTAACCTGAGTAGTTAATCATTATATAAAAATTATGAAAAATAATTCGAATTATTTCGTAGTGCAACTAATTTTATTGATTTCAACAGGCTTATCTGGTCAGGTCGGTATCGGGACAACAGTTCCTGATATTTCTTCTGCACTGGATATTTCGTCCAGCAGCAAAGGTTTTTTAATGCCAAGATTGTCCACGGAAGAAAGGAGTAATATCCTACTCCCAGCTAATGGCTTAATGGTCTATAACACGACATTGAATGATGGTCAATTAAATATTGGAACACCCTTAGCACCAAAGTGGAAAGGTATCAAAGGACAAGGGCCCATGATTGATTGTGTTACTGAAAACGATAGTATCAGTACTATATCTAATAGTGATCTATTGGTGCCAGGAATGACGATATCGCCTCAGCCAGGGACATATTTAGTTTTCTTTAATGGCCAACATAAAGTCGGATACTGTCCAGCGTTATTTACTTCAGATCAAGCTGTTATAGATATGTTCGGGATCTACCAAGCCTTGTCGGCATTGCCAGTCGGCACACCTCACGCTCTTGTTTTCGGAAATGGAGAGGTCTTGTCTCCTGATGTTTATGACGTAACTGGAGCACCGTCGATTGCAGGAACACTCACATTAGATGGCGGAGGAGACACAAGCTCGGTTTTTATTATCAGAGGTGCTGGTGCATTTAGTACCGCAGCTGGTTCAACAATAGAATTGATCAATGGAGCAAGCTCCAACAATATATTCTGGATGTCTGAAGCTGCTCTTTCTACGGCCGCTGGGACAACAATGAAGGGAACAATGATTTCTCCTGCCGGAGCACTTTCATTGGGTGCGAATACAAACCTTGAAGGAAGGATGTTTACTAAATTAGGAACAATAACGATGGGAGCGGACTGCATTATTACCGCTCCAGCTGCGCCGTCTCCTATAGAATTAGGTGTACTTTCCACACTTGTGCTGTTTAGCTCTTCTGGTGCGGTTTCAGATGTCGTCACTTGTATGACCACTGGGGATGTGGGTACTGCATTCGGACCTTTGACAATTACAGGTACTCATATTGGAGAACAATACCCCGCAGGTACAACAGCTACCCCAACCCCAATTCCTACTACTACCTACAGTATTTATCAAAATGGAGATGAGGTATTAAGTTCTAGCCGAAAAATTAATTCAGAGAGCGCAGTAGTGACCCTCCAGTCAATTGTAACAACATTAACCGAAGAAGCCATCGAAATACGATGGAAAGTCGACAGTGGCGAAGTGACTCTCAATCATAGAGTCCTATCGTTGATTCGTTCTGAATTTTAGATGTTTCACATTCAAGTTCAAGAATTAAATTGTCTTAGACAATTTAATCATGACTTTATTACATCAAAGGGCAGTAGAGTCTGTATTCTGTATGTTTAGCGTCACTTAAGTGTGAGGACTTCAACTTCCATAGCTGCAAAATTGTTATTCAAAGCATACAAAAATGTATGATCGTCTAGATAGTCTGTTGTTGTTGTTGTTGTTGTTATCAATTGCCGTTTAGTCTTTTTTAGCTATTTCAAAACTAATAAATGTCTGGTCTAGTCAAAATATATCTTTCAATATTCGTTTCATTCTTTAAGCTTGCGGGTTCTCTAATAGATCTCTATTTTCAGTCATACTTATTTAATATTATTGTCCATTAGCGTCTGAGTATACTTATGAGAGCAATATTGAGGTCCTCTATCTGAATGATGAATCAATTCTAGATCTTCATATTCTCGATTTTTTAATGCGTCTATAAATGTATCATTAAAGAACTTTACTGTCATCTTCTCACCTAAACTATAACCCACGATTTTTCTTAAATAAGAGTCTGTGATCAACATGAGATAGTAAAACTACGCGTGCTACTTAGATAAGTGTTATCAGAGCCCCACAAACTTTCCGTTCTATCTATTTATCTATCTATCTATCTATCTATCTATCTATCTATCTATCTATCTATCTATCTTTAAATTAACTGCAAGATTTGGATATTTCTTCATGTGATGATTACTATTTATGGGGTATGGACCACGAAGCAGTTTATTATTTATTAGTGAGTTATCACGTAGTACATGAAACTTATCTTACCCAATTCTGATGCAGTAATCTATTAGTTCATCTTGAAGAATGAAATGTAGTTTCTTAGATCCTAACCGTTTAGCGATCAATCGTTACCGAGTAGATCTACTAGTACTCCAACTTCGAAGGCTTGAACCAGTCTGTATTTTTATTTGCATCTTATAGCACGATTGTCGAGTTCTTCCTACTAATTCACATAATGTTCTTAATGATATTATAGCATAGATCTTTCGTAATGATCTTACCGCTTCGGACCAAATTTATTTTTAATGTTGATTAGCAATTTTTTATTTGCTTCATTGATCAACATCTCTAATATCTCGTTGCTAAGTAGATCTTGTTCTATGATTTTTAACAGTTCCTATCGACTCTTTTCCGCATTGGTATCGTTAAAACAGAACTGTTCATCTTGTTTATTGTTTATAAGATTAGATTCGTGGTGAATAATATGTCGATACCGTCTAACAAACTCATTTAGAACATCTTTTATTCTTCAAGTAGTAATCTTCCGCAAGAAGCAGACAACTGGCTTCTCCATCTAAATATTGTCATGCAATCTTTCGTTTTAGTATTTCATCATATCGTTTTTCACTTCTTACACGTTTTGACTTTTTGCCATAATTTATAGATCTTTGTATCACCTATTTCATTTCGATATACTTTTGTTTTTTATAAATTGAGATACACAGGAAAAGTAACGACTTCAGACACTATTGCTTTACTATCTATTTGACCTCGTACAAATTTCGAGAAATAAAGCCCTTAAAAAGGATCCATATATCTTTGATCATTAACAAATGACTCATCTGTCAATGTTTTCAAGAAGTTGACTAGATCTACCTTATCTTCTTCAGTTAAGAATAAGCCTGTCAAACTAGTAGCCAAAATAGCTTCATCAATCGTACTTGATGGGTGAATACCTTCATTATAGTGATCCACAACTTCTTCTAGTGTTTGGAATCTACCATCATGCATATATGGTGCTGTGAGTTCAATATTTCTTAATGTAGGCACTTTGAATCTTGCTCTATCCATAGGTTTACCTGAAACTGCTTCTCTTCCTATATCTATAAAGTCAACATCTACATCAAGTCCATTATTCATGTATAAATCGTTCTCAAAATTTGCACCACCATGACAGTGAGCGCAGTCAGCGCCAGAAAACTGTGGAAAGAATGGATTGTATTCAGTTTCGAATAGTAGCCGGCCTCTTTCTTCACTTTCGGTTAACTCAATTGAGCCAGCTTTCCATTGATCATATTTAGAATTATAGGAAACGATACTGAGCATAAATTGTTCCATGGCTAGTGCCATCTTATCTATTGTAATATCATCATTACCATATACTCTTGTGAATTGATCTCGATAGATCTTTGTATCATTCAATTTCGCCAATACATTTTCTAGGGTCTCATCCATTTCAAGCTCATCTTGGATTGGTAATATGGCTTGATCTCTGAGCAAGTGGGCTCTCCCATCCCAAAAGAATTCATTGCTATTCCAAGCCATATTAAAAACGGACATTGCTTGTCTTTTTCCGGGTAAGCCTTCAACTCCAATAGAAAATCTAGTAGTATCACTAAATCCATGCTCTTGTCTGTGACAACTTGCACAGCTTTGTATGCCGTCTTTTGACAACAATTTTTCATAAAATAACATTCTACCTAGCTCTACCCCTTGTTCCAAAAGTATATTATCTTCTGGTAAATTAGGAGAAGGAAATGCTCCATATATTAGATTGTACAGCGATGTATCCTGCAATATTTCTTCTATTGGCGGATCTATGATCGGATCATCACCACATGATAGCGTAATACAAACGATTAACCCTAAGACTAGTATTAAACTATATTTATTCATTCGAAAGATTCTTATTTGTTATAAATTTTTGATCCGTAAGCGATTTTAAAAATGCCAAAAGATCAGCCCCTTCTGTTTCTGTTAGATTGAGCGGTTCTATGAGACTATTTTTATTAATATGGTTACTCCCACCACTATTATAGTGTACTATGACCTCAGCGAGAGTCGCGATAGATCCATCATGCATGTATGGACCTGTCACCTCAGCATTACGCAGTGATGGAACTTTGAACAATGCTTTATCATTTGGATTTTGTGTGAGTCTTTCTCTTCCATTATCTGGATATTCATCATACAGTCCGTTATTTTGAAAACTGTAGTTAGAGAAATTAAATCCAGAATGACAAGTAGAACAAGATGTTCGTTCACTATCAAATAATGCTTTTCCTTTTATCGCAGAATCTGACATAGATCCTTCAATGTTATAGTTATATTCTAGGTCATAAAAGCTCTGACCACTAATCATACTTCTTTCGAATTGTGATAATGCTCTCGTAATCACAAATGCACTGGGTTCTTGATCATAAGCAGCTTTCGCCATCTGGACATAAGAAGGAATCTTTGACAAAGTATCGGCTATCAGCACGATGTTATTGTTGAACTCATTATGCTCTTGAATAGGTACAAGTATTTGCATTTCTAAAGTAGGTAATCCCCCCTCTCTTGTATAGTATGGCTGATATGCTACATTGGCGATACTTGGAGAATTCCTAGTCCCCAACAAACCATCAGCACCAACACTAACAGGCTTGTTATCCGAAAATGCAAGTGAAGGGTCATGACAAGAGGCACAACTGATTGAACCATCTTTTGATAAGATAGGATCGTAAAATAGCTTCTTACCTAGATTCCATCTTTCAACTGTATATTCATTACCTTCTGGATGTACTACCTCTGGGAATCCCTGTGGTGCCTCCATAATTTGCAAATTGGCTATCTCTGTACTTTCTGTTTCTTTAGCACATGAGACAGCCAATAAACTTAATACAATTATATAGCTGAATATTAATTTCAACTTATTATTGAACTACTACTTTACGAGTAGCTAATGTTTTACCATTACTATCCGCTATTGTCAAAAAGTACATACCCTGATTAGCAAGTTCAATCTGAGTGTTTGATGATTGAGTTCCACTAAAGACAACTCTTCCAAGAGCATCCTGGACTCTTAATAAATTATTAGATGAAGCAACATCCATTTTAATATTCAATTGACCATTAGTCACAGGATTAGGATAAACTTCAAATGAGTTGACTAATTCACTATCATAAGTACTCGTTGCACTTGAAGTTGAGAAAACTTTCTCACTAATGTTCGCCGCCAGTGTTTGTATTTCTCCTAGGTTACCATGTAAAATAAGGCCACTACTTATGTCAATCCCTTCTAATAAGTTCTTGTATTCTGCATCAACTTCCACAGTATATGAAGATTCACCGCTCATTGTTACTTCATATTCCATTTGTTTGTAAAATTCGTCTCCAATACAATGGAATTGTAATTCCTGATCTACGTTAGGTCCACTCATTCCTTCTAATGCAATAAACCTATATCCAGCTGACCATCCCCAGTGCATAGATGGAAATTTTGGTGCAAGTGGATGACTAGGATGTAATAATGAAGGATCAGCGTGGTTAGCGCTATAATCAACTCCAAAATAGAAAAGAACAGATTCTAAAGATTCAATCTCATATTCACCAAGTTCGATAATGGTAGGGTCTGTAGATCCAAGTAAGCTAACTAAAACATATAGGTCTTCAACCTCAGTCACTTGACCTCCATCATGCTTTATAGAAAAACCAGACAGATAATATTGTAGTCTATCTATCATAAAATCATTTCCTAAATCATTTGTAGAAGCAACTTCATTTTCGAAAGTTTCTCCATCAAGCAAGTGATTAATTTGAATATTTACTGTGCTTTGAGCACTAATTGAAAAACTGCAAAGGATGAATAAAATAAATTGTAAAGCTATTCTCATGTGTAAAATGTTTTTATGATTTTAAAATGTCCTAATAA
>OJIO01001516.1_pt1 | contig 9993 bp, 9 predicted proteins | sample 1595621 | NCBI WGS metagenome assembly OJIO01 (sample SAMN05416776, study PRJEB24817) | seawater metagenome | isolation source: Sea water | place: Canada:Atlantic | collected 2013-07
ACGAGATTTCTGCCTGTCTCGTGGGCTCGGAGATGTGTATAAGAGACAGAGATTAGATAGGTGTTAAAAGCTAATTATTTAGTAATTAATCTATTAAAAAAGTACTATTTTTGAAATCTTTATAAACAATAATAACATTAAGTAATCTTACATGAGAAATTTTTACATCACTTTAGTTTTATGCTTTTTTGCTTTAAACTCTTGGTCTCAAGAGTATTTAAGAATGATTGAAGTTGGAACTTATACAGTACAAGAAATTCAAGCTGAAGCTGAAGCTTATTTTGCTACAGTTGGAACAGAAAGAGGAAAAGGATATAATCCGTATAAAAGATGGGAGTATAACGCTCTTAGAAATATGGATGAAAATGGAATGCTGAAAACACCTGAGTTTTATTATAACGAACTTCAGAATTATAATAACTATTTAAATCAAAATGGTTTTAATTCTAGATCTACAGCTGCCGATACTGGTAATTGGGAGCAATTAGGGCCTACATCATGGAATGCTACATCAGGTTGGAATCCAGGAGTTGGTAGAATTACATCAATAGCTGTAGATAAAACTAATATTAATCATATTATAGTTGGTGCAAATACTGGTGGAGTTTGGAAAACAACAAATGGTGGTACTACATGGACAGTGTTAACCGATAATCTTTCTAATTTAAACGTATATGCTTTAGCAATTGACCCAACAAATTCTTCAACTTATTTTTGGGGTTCAACTAATGGTTCAATTTTTAGATCAACAGATGCAGGTTCAACCTGGAGTTTAATTTCTATAACTGGTGGAGGAACTGTAAATAAAATACTTATTGATCCAAATAATACAACTAAAATGTATTGTAGTGTTCAAGGAGGTGGTATCTATAAATCTACAACTAGTGGTACAACTTGGTCGTTAATTGATTCAGGCGCAACTAATGGTTATGATGTTGAGTTTAAACCAGGTGATACAAACACAATATATGCATCAGGTAGTCAGGTTTATAAATCTACAGACGGAGGAGCTACTTTTACAACCATTTCTGGATTTAATAGTGGGCCAAAAATGATTGGAGTGTCAGATAATGACCCTTCAGTTGTTTATGTCTTAGAAGCTAATAGTGGAGCTTTTGGAGGGTTTTATAGATCGTCAGATAGTGGTAGTACTTTTTTAATGCTTAATCATTCAGGTAAAAATTATTTTGGTTATAGCTCAAACCCTGAAGATCCAGGAGATGTTGGGAGAGGTCAGGCTCCTAGAGATATGGATATTGCTGTTAATCCTGCAAATGTTAATGATGTTCATATAGCTGGAATTAACTCTTGGAGGTCAACTGATGGAGGTATATCTTTTAGTATAACTTCTCAATGGACACCTGGTGGAGCAGCATCGGGAAACATTGGGTATTGCCATGCTGATATTGATATAATGGAATATATAGGTTCAAAACTATATATAGGTAGTGATGGTGGAATTTATGTAGCTAATAATCCAACAGTTGTAAATAATTCATATTATACTGACTTAACCGCTGGGCTAGGTATTAGACAATTTTATAAAATTGGAATTAGCCAATCAAGTCCTGTTATTGTGAGCGGAGGAGCTCAAGATAATGGAACGTCTGTGTATACTACTGCTGGAACTTGGAGAGACTGGTTAGGTGCTGACGGTATGGAGTCGTTTGTTGATAAAAACAATAATAATATTCTTTATGGAACATCACAAAATGGTTCATTGTATAAGTCAACTAATGGAGGTAATTCATATTTTGGTTTAAGCGAACCTGATGGAAAATCAGGAAATTGGATAACTCCTTTTGAGCAAGACCCAAATACACAAGATGTTATCTATTCTGGATATGATCAAGTTTACAAATCTACAAATGGAGGCGCTTCATGGACTGCAATTTCTCAAAACTTTGGAAGTAATCTAGATCATTTAAAGATCGCACCATCTTCTAGTTTTACTATGTATGCTGCAAGAGGAAGTAATTTATATAGAACTTTTTTAGGAGGAGCAGGTGGTAATTGGAGTCAAGTTACTGGTTTTATCGGGACAATTAACTCAATAGCAGTGCATCCTACAGATGATAATAAAATTGCTATTGCTACTAGTGGAACACAAAAAGTATATGTTTCTACAAATGCAGGAACAAGTTGGACATCATACAGATTTGATTTGCCAAACTTTAGTGCATTAGCTTTAGCTTGGTCTCCAAATGGGAATGATGGACTTTATTTAGGAATGAATTATGGTGTTTATTATATAGACAACACTACAGGTAATAGTTGGAAACCTTTTAGTAATAATTTACCAAATGTTCAGATTAGTGAGCTGGAAATTAATACGGTTGAAAATAAGATTTATGCTGCAACCTATGGACGTGGCTTATGGAGATCGCCTTTATTTGATCCTAATTTAAGTGTTGGGGAATTTGAGCTAGATAATATTTCATTATATCCAAATCCAGCAGCTAAAGAAGTTAATATATCTTGGAGCAAAAATGAAGATGTATCAATAAGGATTTTTAACTCTTTAGGGAAGTTAATGTACTATTCAAAAAGTGCTACTTTAAACAATACGTTTAAGATAGATGTATCTCAGTATGCTTCAGGATTATATTTTGTAAAAATTAATAATGAAGCTGGTGTAGTAACAAAAAAGCTTATTGTTGAGTAACGCAAAAAAAATTAATTTAAAAGTCCAATACTTAAATTTTAGTATTGGACTTTTTTTATTCTATTAATAGTTCATAAAATATAGTAATTTCGCAAATATGGAATTCTCTTCAAAGCTTCTCGAAAAAGCAGTTAACGAAATGTCGCAATTACCAGGAATTGGTAAACGCACAGCATTACGCTTGGTGTTGCATTTATTACGTCAACCTAACGACCAAACTATGCAATTAGCGAGTGCTCTTCAAAATATGCGAAACGAAATTAAATTTTGTAAAAGTTGCCATAATATAAGTGATACTCAGCTTTGTGAAATATGTGCAAATCCTCATAGAACAAGTGACATTATTTGCGTTGTTGAAGACGTAAGAGATGTAATGGCAATCGAAAACACAAGCTCATTTAGAGGTTTGTATCATGTTTTAGGAGGTAAAATTTCTCCTATGGATGGCATAGGTCCTAACGATTTAAATATAACTAGTTTAGTAGATAAAGTTAAACAAGGCGAAATAAAGGAGCTTATATTCGCGTTAAGTTCAACAATGGAAGGAGATACAACAAATTTTTATATCTTCAAACAAATACAAGATTGTGATATAGTAACATCAACTATCGCAAGAGGTATTTCTGTTGGCAATGAATTAGAATATACAGATGAGGTAACACTTGGTAGAAGTATTATGAACAGAATACCATTTGAGTCTTCTTTAAAATCATAAAAATAGTTTTTATTTAATGGAGGTAATAACTTTAAATGAGGAGCATTTTAATAAAAAATGTATAGAGTTAATCGAAAAAATTGACTTTAATCCTGATATGGTTATTGGAATTATTCAAGGTGGAGGGATTATGCTAGACTCTATTAAAGCATCTAAAAAAACTGAAGCAAATGTTTTTGGATTTGTTAAACTTAAAAAGGCTAATACATCAAAAAAAAATAAAAGGCTTTTTGTTCCACTTCTAAAAATGTTGCCATATTCAATTCTGAATAAACTAAGGCATATCGAATCTAATAAAGTTAAAAAATCAATCCAATCTTTAGATTTAAATAATTTAGCAAAACAAGATATAGATTTAAGTTTACCTCAATTAGATGAAGTTAACTCCATATTAATTATTGATGATGCAATTGACTCTGGCAAAACAATGTTTGTGGTTAATGAAAACATTAAAAGGCGATTTCCAAAGGCTAAAATTAATATAGCAGTTATTTCTTGGACATTAAACGAATCGATTATTAAACCAGATTTCTATCTTTATAAAAACATACTAGTGAGATTTCCTTGGTCGCTAGATTTTAAAAATTAATATTTTGAAGCATAAAGTTTTAGTAGTTGATTTAGATGGCACTTTATATTCAATAAATACATTCCATCATTTTTTAAAGTTTTTATTGATTCATTGTATTAAAAATTTTGAATTATTTCTGCTGGTAAAAATTGTTACGATTATTAAATTTCGTATTACCAGATTAATATCTCATTCTAAAATGAAATATTATATTCTAAGCTATATCAAAGACAAGCAAAATATTAACTACTCAGAATTTGCTCATAAAATATCAAAATATAAAAACATAATTCCTGAGGTTAGCAACAGTAATTACGATACCAAAATCCTAGCCACAGCAGCTCCTTTGTGTTACGCTGAAATAATTTCAATAGAAAATAATTTTCATTTTTGTTCGGCAACAGACTTTCCAAAAGCAGGTTTTCACAATTTTTCTGAAAACATTAGAGAAACAAAGAAGATAAATGTTATGCACATTTTAAAACGTAATAATAGTACTGAAATAGATACTTTTATTACTGACCATATTGATGATTTACCGTTAATGAAAATATCTAACAAGAACATAATTATTAACTCAAATAAAGAATTAGAATCACAACTTAAAAGCAATTCTATTGAGTTTGAAACCTTAAGGGTTTAAATAAATTAACTTCAAAAAGGATTTTTTTAGACTTTTAAATTGTGAGCATTTTATAATGTATTACATCATTTTTCACTAATTTTGCAACAGCAAATACAAAATTTAGCATTACAATAAGAATATGGCAAAGTTTGAACTGAAACTTCCTAAAATGGGAGAAAGTGTAGCAGAAGCAACAATTACATCATGGTTAAAAAATGTTGGAGACACTATTGAAGCTGATGAAGCAGTGTTAGAAATTGCAACAGATAAGGTAGATAGTGAAGTGCCAAGTGAAGTAGAAGGTGTTTTAGTTGAAATGCTTTTTAATGTAGATGATGTTGTTCAAGTTGGACAAACAATTGCAATTATAGAAACCGATGCAAAAGCATCAGTAGATACATCTGCTCCAAAAGCTGAAGCAGTAAAACAAGAAGCTGTTGCAGAAAGTGCTTCAGTAGCTCAAGTTGCTCAAACGGTTGAAGCTGCAAAAACATCAGTTGCTGCTGTAGTATCATCAGAAGATCGATTTTACTCACCATTAGTAAGAAATATTGCTAAGCAAGAAGGAATTACTCAAGCAGAATTAGATACACTTCCAGGAACAGGAAAAGAAGGACGTGTTACTAAAAATGATATTCTTGCTTATATAGATAATAGAAGCTCAAAATCTGCTCAACAACAAGTGGCAGCTCCAAAAACTGAAGCTCCAAGAGTAGTAACAGCACAATCTAATGGAGCCGAGCAAACTAAAGCAGCTCCAGTTGTTGCAAGTGGTGATGACGAAATTATTGAAATGTCTAGAATGGGTAAATTAATTGCTCATCACATGGTTGAGTCTGTTCAAACTTCGGCACATGTTCAAAGTTTTATTGAAGCAGATGTTACTAAAATATGGAACTGGAGAAATAAAGTTAAAGATGAATTCTTAAAACGAGAAGGAGAAAACTTAACGTTTACACCAATATTTATGGAAGCGGTTGCAAAAGCAATCAAGCAGTTTCCTATGATGAATATTTCAGTTCAAGGCGATTCAATAATTAAGAAGAAACATATCAATTTAGGAATGGCAGCTGCTCTTGCAGATGGAAATTTAATTGTTCCTGTAATTAAAGATGCAGACCAATTAAACTTAGTTGGTATGACTAAAAAAGTAAACGACCTTGCTAACAGAGCGCGTTTAAACCAATTAAAACCTGATGATATACAAGGTGGAACATATACAGTAACTAATGTTGGTACTTTTGGTAGTATTATGGGAACTCCAATTATTAATCAGCCACAAGTTGGTATTTTAGCTCTTGGCGCAATTAGAAAAGTGCCAGCAGTTGTTGAAACTCCAGAAGGCGATTTTATTGGAATACGTTACAGAATGTTCTTATCGCATTCTTACGACCATAGAGTAGTAAATGGTGCTCTTGGAGGACAATTTGTTAAAGCTGTAAAAGATTACTTAGAAGCTTGGGATAGTAACAGAGAGATATAGCTGCCCTTCCTGCGTAGACAGGAATCTAATAAAACAGGAAGCACAATTTTAAAATTGTGCTTTTTTTATGTAATATTTTGAAGATTCGTTTAACGTGTTTGTGTATGGATTCGTGCGGATTTTCAGCCGAAGCGACTTTCGCTTTGGATGAGCCATTTATGGAGAAAAATCCGATGGAAAAAAGGAGCAAGGCTGTGTCTTGCTATTTTTCCAAGAAATCATACAGTTTGTTTAAAGATATAAATTAAAATTGAAGTTCATGTGTTAGCATGAGCTATACACGTTGTTAGCAAACGTATTTAACCTTTTCTTTTTTTACTAGAAGGAGGTAATGGAGGAGGAGGAATATCATCTCCCATTGAGTCATGCCATTCTTTTTTCATGGCATCAATAATATCTTTATCATCAATTAATAAATCATCAACTCTTGTGGATAAATTATTTTTAAAAAGGAAATAGATTTTTGAATGTTGATCTTCATTTTCTTTTATGTAGAAATGAATAGAATATGATATTTGACCTAATTTCCCAACATTATTTTCGATATAATAATCAATTTCATTTTCAGAATTAACAATATCTCTTTGAAATTTTTTAAGTTGATCGAGAACTTCTTTTGATTTTAAATTGCTCCAGCTCAAATTATTAATTGTATCATATTTTGACGTCAATAAATTAGCAATATCTTTAATTAATTCAGTTTTCTCTCTATTCTCATTATTAGAAAGTGATAGTATATTTTGGGAAAATATATTAGAGGTAAAAATTGTTAGTAATATAGTTATTATGTATTTCATCCAACTTATGTTTGCTAACTATAATGATATGAAATTGTTTTAATATTTTATATCAAACGTTAAACGAAGGTCGACTATTTTTTTTATAAAGTCAATAGGTTTTTAAAAAGCTAGTGTTCTTATTTGTTTATTCTATTTACCTTTGTGTAAAATAGCATAAATGAATCTTAATCTCACCAAACCCATTTGTTTTTTCGACCTCGAGACAACAGGAATAAACATCACTAACGACAGAATTGTCGAAATCTCTATATTAAAAGTACATCCAGATGGCAAGGAAGAACGCAATACATGGTTAGTAAATCCAACAATTCCAATTCCTAAAGAGGTTACAGCAATTCATGGTATTTCTGATGCAGATGTTGCAGATAAACCTACATTTAAAGAGCTTGCAAAAGATATTTATAACCTTATTAAAGATTCCGATTTAGGTGGTTTTAATTCTGATAGATTCGATATTCCATTATTAGCAGAAGAAATGCTTCGTGCTGAAGTTGATTTCGATATGAAGAATAGAGTATCTATAGATGTGCAAACTATTTTTCATAAGATGGAACAACGCACATTGTCAGCAGCTTATAAGTTTTATTGCGATAAAAATTTAGACGATGCACATAGTGCTGAAGCAGACACCAATGCTACTTTTGAAGTCTTAAAAGCACAATTAGCAAAATATGATGAATTAGAAAACGACACAAAGTTTTTAGCAGAGTTTAGTTCGCGCAAAAAATTTGCTGATTTTGCTGGTTTTATTACTTATAATAAAAAAGGTGAAGAATGTTTCTCATTCGGAAAACATAAAGGTAAACGAGTTGAAGACGTATTAAATGATGAGCCAGGTTACTTTGGCTGGTTGCTCAATGCCGATTTTCCATTATATACTAAAAAAGTACTAACAGCTATAAAGTTAAGAGCGTTTAATAATAAATTAGATTAGTATGAAACTCATTTGCATAGGACGTAATTATACAGATCATATAAAGGAACTCGATAACGAGAGGCCAACAGATCCTGTTGTGTTCTTAAAGCCAGACACAGCTATTTTACTAAAAAAGCAACCATTCTTTATTCCAGATTTTTCTAACGACATACATCATGAAGTTGAGATTTTGGTTAAAATCAATAAAGTTGGTAAATACATCGATAAAAAATTTGCTCACAAATATTACGATGAAATTGGTCTAGGAATAGATTTTACGGCACGCGATTTGCAAAGTGAGTTGAAATCAAAAGGATTACCTTGGGAAAAAGCAAAAGCCTTTGATGGTTCAGCTGTAATTGGTAATTGGCTACCAAAAACAAATTTCAAAAATTTAAACGATATTAATTTCTCATTACAAAAAAATAATACTTTGGTTCAACAAGGCAATACAAAGCTGATGCTTTGGAAAATTGATGAACTTATCGAATATATATCAAAATATTTTACTTTAAAGATAGGAGATATTATATTTACAGGAACACCATCTGGAGTTGGTAGAGTAGAACCTAACGATATACTTATTGGTAGTATAGAAAACCAAGAGGTGTTTAAAATAACAATAAAATAAATGGAAAAACACTATAAATTATTTAGAGTACGTGAACTAGCTGGAGGCGATGAAGATTTCGTTGTTGCTTTAGCTCAAGCTTTTTTAGAAGAAGTACCAGAAGATGCTGAGAGATTAAAAAATGCTGTTGCTCAAAACGATTACTACACAACTTATCAGGCAGCTCATAAAATGAAACCAACTATCGATTTATTTGAACTTGGTGTATTGGAAGATTTAATAGTCGTTCAAGATTGGGGAAAATTTGAAAACAATGAAAATACTGATGTTACAAAACAATTAGAATTGGTTTTAAAAGCTGTAGAGAATGCATCCGAAGAAATTAAAAATGATTTCAATATCTAATGCAAGCAGAAATAATTACCATTGGTGATGAAATTCTTATCGGTCAAATTGTAGATACTAACTCTGCTTTTATTGCGCAGCAACTAAATAAAATAGGTGTATCTGTTTATCAAATTACTTCTGTTCAAGATGATAAAGAGCACATTATCAAATCATTAAAAGAGGCAGAAGACAATGCAGATATTATTATTGTTACAGGAGGATTAGGTCCAACAAAAGACGATATTACCAAAAAAACCATAGCTGAATATTTCAATGACACATTAGTTAGAAATAATGATGTTACTGAAAACATCAAGTTACTATGGAAAAATTTCAATCAAGTCCCTTCTCAGGTTAATTTAGATCAAGCGTTAGTGCCTTCAAAAGCAAAAGTGCTTATGAATACTTTTGGAAGTGCGCCAGGAATGTGGATTGAAAAAGGTGGAAAAGTATTTATTTCACTTCCAGGCGTTCCTTACGAAATGAGAGGATTAATAGAAAATGAAGTTATTCCAAAACTTCAACAAGCATTCAAGTTTCCATTTATACAACACAAAACCATTTTAACCTATGGTTTAGGTGAGAGTAACTTAGCTGCAAGAATTGAAGACTGGGAAGATAATTTACCATCATTTATAAAGTTAGCCTATTTGCCAAGTCTTGGAAAAGTAAGATTACGATTAACGGCAAAAGCATCAGATAAAAGTTTAATAGAAGCTGAAATCGAAAAGCAAGTTGCTTTATTGTTGCCACAAATTAAAGACATTTTTGTTGGTTTTGAAGAAGACGAATCTATTGAAGCTATAATAGGTAAACAATTAATACGATTAAATAAAACTATTGCTACTGCCGAAAGTTGTACTGGAGGAAAAATTGCAGAGTCTATTACTGCAAATACTGGAGCATCACATTATTTTAAAGGTAGCGTAGTGAGCTATGCTACCGAAGCTAAAATTGACGTTTTAAAAGTCGATGAAGCACTAATTAATAAGTTTTCGGTTGTTAGTAGCGAGGTTGCAGAGGCTATGGCAACATCAGTTTTAAAACTATTTAATGTCGATTATGCTATTGCAACAACAGGAAATGCAGGACCAACAAAAGGCGATGCAGATGCTGAGGTAGGAACTGTATATATTGCTATTGCTACAAAAACCAAAGTTTATTCCGAAGTTTTCAATTTTGGAAACCATCGAATTAAAGTAATAAATAAAGCCTGTCTCTTATACACATCTCCGAGCCCACGAGACAGGCAGAAATCTC
>OJIO01001517.1_pt1 | contig 9973 bp, 8 predicted proteins | sample 1595621 | NCBI WGS metagenome assembly OJIO01 (sample SAMN05416776, study PRJEB24817) | seawater metagenome | isolation source: Sea water | place: Canada:Atlantic | collected 2013-07
AGATTTCTGCCTGTCTCGTGGGCTCGGAGATGTGTATAAGAGACAGATATAATACTTGGGCTATTTGCTAATTTTAGCTCATTGGCTATAACAATCTAAACATGGAAAATACAAAGAAAATGGGTAAGGAACTGTATGAAAACCTGGGAAAATTATTCTACGCCATTGCCATGGCAGATTCCCGCGTACATGCCAAGGAAGTAAGTAAGCTAAGGTCCTTTATTAGAAAATATTGGTTGGAGGTTGATGAGCTGGAAGATGAATTTGGAACAGATGCCGCTTTTCAAATCGAATCGGTATTCGATTGGGCCATGGACAAAGAGAAGGATAGTGAAGTTTGCTTCGATGAGTTTAAGGAGTTCTATAAAGATAATAGCAATATGTTCAGTAAGTTTATCAAGGTACTTATTTTGGATACCGCAAACGCCATTTCCAATAGTTTTTCAGGAAAAAATAAAGCAGAATTGGTAATGCTGGGCAAATTGGAACTTTTGCTAAAAAAATAAACCTATAGTATTATTTGGGACTCCGATCATTGATCAGATCTTAAATGTCATTACCGGCAATCTTGCATGGTTGGCGATATCTTCACCAATACTGCCCAATAAGAAATGAGAAAGGCCTTTTCTTCCATGTGTTGGAAGTGCGAGAAGGTCAAATTTTTCGGTCTTACTAAAATTAAGTATCCCATTTTCCACACTACGGTCATTATAAATTTCAACTGTAGTTTGGGTATCCCCGGCCTTGGACATGAATTTTGCCATACGATCGTCAGCTTCCTGTGAACTCAAAAAATCCTGATATGGGGTATTAATGTATACCAATTTTAATTTGGCCGAAAATTTTTGAGCCATAAGCTTAACATTTTTATAGGCCATAACCATGTCCTCCGAAAAACTACAGGCGAAAAGGATATTCTTTATGGTGAAGTTTGATTTTTGCTCCTTTATAACCAAAACAGGGACATCGGAATTACGTACCACCTTTTCGGTATTGGAGCCTATAAAAATCTCGTTGAAACCAGTACTACCATGTGATCCCATTACGATCAAATCAATATTTTGTTCCTTGGCAACATTGTTGAGCTCACTGAATACCTTATAATTCTGCACTATTTTATGAATAGTGATGCCCTTTAAATAAGGTTTGTCCAGAAAGGGCTTAAATTTTTTCTTTGCAAGCCCCATAAAGTATTTGGCTTCTTCGTACTCCAATAATTCCTCTTCGGCTATTACTGCCTCGGAAATTCCCAGCATATGTATTATGGTAATATCCGCGTTCTGCTGTTTTGCTATACCAGCCGCAGCCTCCAGCGCATAGGCCGAGTGCTCGGAAAAATCAACAGGTACCAATATATGTTTCATTGTATATTTTTTTGGGTTGTAATCATCTTTGTTCCACTTTTGGCAGCCGTTTCAATTCCCTAAAGTGGTGAGATAGTCCCCTTGCAAAATTGTCAATTCTGGTTGCATTGGGCCAAGGTCTCTTTAGAATGTAAAAATATTCTTAAACAAAAATATATAGCAGCCGCGCTATTTAAAATGATATTGGTCACTATATCAGTTTTAATTAAAGACACTTCAAGGAGCCCTGAAATTTGGGAGGACTAATATTTTATATACTCTTCCAAACCAAGAACAGGGATAAAAGGTCGGGCTTGGGATTTTATATTTGTACCCTACTGACATTGGTCATTTTGTACTGGATTGGGATACACTATTTTAGAGGAAATTAAAATTCAAAGTCATGAAAAAATATATTATTTCGGCATTCATAATGCTTATGCTTCCAAATGTATTCCATTCCCAAACCGTTAAGAACATTGATGAGATAGCTCCGTTTAGCGAAGGGTTGGCGGCCGTTAGACAAGGAAATCAATGGGGATTTATTAATGAAGAGGGTACAATGGTCATTAATTTTCGCAACGATATTTATTGGAACAAGGATGCCGATACCTCAAAAAAGGATATTTCCGGTGTTCAATACCCTATGTTCAATGAAGGACGGTGCCTAATTACTAAAATTGTGGAGGATGGTGTTCCCGTTTATGGGTTTATAGATACCAAGGGTAATGTAGTACTTGAACCCCAGCTATTAAATGTTTACCCTTTTAAGGATGGTTTTACCACGGCGGTCCTTTTTGAGAAATCCATGAAGGGAAAAAACGAGTTCAATCTAGATATTTATGAATTTAAGTTTCACGATGTTATGTTGGACACTTCAGGGGAAATTATAGAGTTCTTCAATAGAAGGTACAATATCCAAATGACCAAAAGAAGGTACCAGATGCCTGCAATGGGGGTAAAACAATTATCTGCTGGTCTTGTTGCGGTATATACTCAGGATCAAGGTTGGGAAGTAAGAAAGATAACTTTAAACAATTAAAAATGGGCCGATTAAAGGATAAAGTAGCCGTTATTACAGGCGGTGCGGGAGGAATAGGATTGGCTACGGCCAAACTCTTTTTGAAAGAAGGTGCCAAGGTGGTTATCGTGGATATTGATAGAGAGGTTTTGGAAAAAGCAATCCTGGCGATAGATCATGAGAATCTGTCTATTTGTGTTGCCGATGTTTCTAAAGCCTTAGACACCGAAAAATTTGTAGAAACAACCTTAGAGGTTCATGGAAAGATCGATATATTTTTCTCCAATGCCGGAATTGAAGGTACTTCCAAACCAATTGTGGAATATCCGGACGAGGTTTTCGATAAGGTAATCGGGGTAAATCTAAAAGGGGTATGGCTAGGGTGCAAGCATGTAATTCCGAAAATGCAGGATGGAGGAAGCGTTATAATAACTTCTTCTGTGGCAGGTTTAAAGGGCTTTCCCGGATTGGGAGCTTATGTGGCCAGCAAACATGCAGTAGTTGGTATAATGAGGGTTGCGGCCCAAGAAAATGCCAAACGTAAAATTCGAGTGAATACTATTCATCCAGGTCCCGTCAATAATAATATGATGCGGCGTATTGAAGTGGATATGTCGCCCGGCAGTCCTGATGAGGTAATGAAGGGCTTTGAGGCTGCCGTACCTTTAGGGCGCTATGCAGAATCTAGTGAGATTGCAGCAATGGCCCTTTTCCTGGCCTCGGAGGAGAGCAAGTATATAACAGGAACTACCAATGTGGTAGATGGAGGCATGCTAAGTTCATAAGACATGGATAAAGGAGAAATGAGAAAATATTTGGAGGGTGGAGATCTACGGACCATAGGAGGTGTAAAGTTTCTTCTACCTTTAATAAGGGACCAGAAGGACTTCGATATTTTATTCCGTTATATGTACTCCAAGGATAGGCCAATAGTTATGAGGGCTGCAGATGCCGTGGAAAAAATTACTATTGGGCATCCAGAATATCTTGCCGGTCATAAAAGAGACTTATTGGCATTGCTCCAAAGTGCCGAGGACAAGGAATTGAAATGGCACCTTTCCTTGTTGGTATCAAGACTGCCCCTAAATGACCTAGAGCTGGAAATAGTCTTGGCCAAACTTAAGGAGTGGGCGGGCAACCCTGCTGAAAGTAGAATTGTAAGGGTAAACGCTTTACAGGCCCTATGTGAAATTAAAGATCAGGATCCGGGATTGGAAAAGGATTTTAGGACTCTTATTGGAAAATTGCAAAAGGAGGAAATAGCTTCGATAAATGCCCGGATTCGCAATTTAAAAATAGGCTGATTCTCTATAATTGATAGTGTGGGATACTTTTTCTTCCGTAGAGGGGCAACATGATTTATTATTGCCCTAAAATGATTCGTTATCCTGTTCGTCTTACGCTAAACTGTAATCTTCAATTTTAAATAATTTAAGCACCCTGTCCCAGAGTATCCCTATAGGCAATTTTACCACTTATGACATTTGTCATTGTCAATGTCGTGCTGTGGAAATATCTTCAGCAAAATATTACTTATGAAGGGTTTTTTAAGGTTGGGAAAGATTGCCGGTATTCAATTGGAGGTCCATTGGACTTTTGCACTATTATTGATTTGGGCCGGTTTTATTGAGTTTCAGAATAGCGGAAACTTCGAAAGGGTAGCCGTTAACCAAGGATTTATTTTGGTATTGATGGCCTGTGTGGTATTGCACGAATTGGGTCATGCCCTTACCGCTAGAAAATTTGGCATCAAGACCCAAAGAATTATACTTCTACCCATTGGGGGTGTGGCCACTTTGGATAAAATGCCGGAAAAACCTGGGCAGGAACTATTGGTAGCTTTGGCCGGTCCGGCAGTTAATGTTGTTATCGCTATTTTATTGTCTCTAATAATACCTATCAAAAGCTATTTTAATTTTGATAATATAATGGTAGAAGAGATGCTTTATGCACCAAACCTACAGAATTTTCTTTTTTATCTTTTTATAGCCAATATAATGTTGGTAGTGTTTAATCTTATTCCGGCATTTCCTATGGATGGCGGGCGGGTACTAAGGGCCTTGTTGGCATTTAGATTGAGCCGTGTGCAGGCAACCAACATTGCGGCCAGTATTGGGCAGTCCTTGGCCGTAGTATTTTTTATCCTCGGTTTTTTCGTAAATCCCTTTCTAATCCTGATTGCCTTTTTTATTTTTTTCGGGGCGTATGGCGAGAATAAAATGGTTAGGCAAAACTTCCTTTTAAAGGGGCATCTGGTAAAGGAGGCCACCTTGACCAATATAACGGTACTACGTCCGGATAATAATGTACAAGAGGTTATAGATATCCTTTTGGCCAGTACTGAAAAGGATTTTGTAGTAGCGCTGGATAGGGAAATAAAGGGAATAGTTACCCAAAATGATGTTATTAAACATGCTAAGAATCCTTCTATTTTAGTCAAGGATATTATGGATAAGAACTTCATTGTGATTGATGAATCTACAGAAATCACCAAGGTATTGGAACTTGTAGCCAAGGAAAAAAAGAGTTTTTTCCCAGTAACAAGTAATGAAAAATTGATCGGGGCTATAGATATGGTAAATATTAGTGAATTTATATTGTTGAGAACCGTATCGTCCAGTTAGGGATTTATGATTTTAAGTACTGGATATGTTCTGGAAGGTCATAATCACTGAAGCAACTTTATTATAATTCTATGGAAGACTTCCTACCTGAAGTATATGCTACAATCGCCAATTAAAAACCTTTGTTCTTAAGATATACAACTTCCCATTATTTAATGGTATTAAAAACTAACACGTGGCAGGAAAAGAAAAAAATAGTTCGGGACAACCTCTTGTAAACAACCAAGTTTATGGTTTTATTCCAACTGATATTGATGGTGTGGACACGCTTGCGGAGTTGGCACTTGATTTGCGCTGGTCTTGGAACCATGCCGTAGATGAAATCTGGTACCAGTTAGATCCCGAACTATGGATGGAGACACATAATCCGTGGGTAGTTTTGCAGAACGTATCAAGGGACCAACTGATAAAGCAAATGGCCGATAAGGTTTTTAGGGAAAGGTTGGATGAAATGATGACACAGAAAGAAAAATCCAGTACCGATCCTGCTTGGTTCCAAAGGAGCCATCCATCATCGCCCCTTACCTGCATTGCCTATTTCAGTATGGAGTTTATGCTTAGCGAGGCACTGCCTATTTATGTAGGGGGCTTGGGTAATGTTGCTGGGGATCAATTAAAATCGGCCAGTGATTTAGGGATTCCCGTTATTGGCGTGGGGTTACTTTACCAACAGGGATATTTTAGACAGTTGATAGATCAATTTGGTACCCAACAGGCGCTTTTTCCGTACAATGATCCCGGGCAATTGCCTATTTCACCGCTCAGGTTGCCCAATGGGGAATGGTTGCGGATCAATATATCCTTATCCGGGCACACGGTTTGGTTGCGCACATGGCAGGTACAGGTGGGCCGCGTGAAACTTTACCTGTTGGATAGTAATGATCCGGTTAATATGCCGCTTCACAGGGGAATTACCAGTGCAGCATATGGTGGCGGGGCGGATCTTCGTATTCAGCAAGAAATTATTCTAGGTATAGGGGGATGGAGATTGCTCCGAGCCATGAATATTGCACCGGAAGTGTGCCATATGAACGAAGGTCACTCTGCCTTTCTTGTACTGGAAAGAGCGGCCAATTTTATGCGGGAGAATGGTGTTACTTTTCAGGAGGCCTTGACAGTTACCCGTGCAGGAAATTTGTTTACCACCCATACTGCCGTGGCGGCCGGATTTGATAATTTTAGTCCGTCCTTAATGTGGCAGTTTTTTGCCAATTATGCCAAAGAGGAATTACATTTAGATTTTAATGATCTTTTGGCATTGGGTAGGGAGGACCCACATAATTTATCCCAGTTTTTTAACATGGCGTATCTGGCCATTCATGGCAGTAGTGCAGTGAATGGGGTAAGTAGGCTTCACAGGGAGGTAAGTCGAAAACTTTTTGGAAATTTATTTAAAAGGTGGCCTAACAGCGAAGTGCCTATAGGACATGTTACCAACGGAGTTCACATGCCCAGCTGGGATTCGGTATTCGCCGATAAGATCTGGACTCATTCCTGCGGAAAGGAACGCTGGAGAGGTCGTTTGGAATCTGTTGAGCGAGACATTTACTGCTTGTCCGATGTTGCTTTATGGCAGTTCAGGAACGATTCCAGGCATCACATGATAAATTTTATCCGGGAAAGGTTCCAAGGACAGACCGAGGATGCCGGTCACTCCCCTGAAATTGTGGAAATGGCCAAGCATATTTTTAACAAGGAAACTTTGACCTTGGGTTTTGCACGGCGATTCGTTCCCTATAAAAGGCCAAACCTACTTTTACATGATCCGGAAAGATTTATTCGCATCCTAACAAACCCCCAGCGGCCGGTGCAATTGGTGCTTGCAGGAAAGTCTCCCCCATATGATGAGTCTGGAAAGGCATTGATAAGACAATGGGTACAATTTATTCAACAACATAACTTATATAAGCACGTAGTATTTCTAAGCGATTATGATATGTTGTTAACAGAGCATCTTGTACAAGGGGTCGATGTTTGGATAAATACTCCTAGGCGTCCCTGGGAGGCCTGTGGTACAAGTGGAATGAAGGTTTTGGTCAATGGCGGTATCAATTTATCGGAGTTGGACGGTTGGTGGGCGGAGGCCTATACTCCTGAAGTAGGTTGGGCAATGGGCGATGGTCATGAACATGGGGAGGATCCCTACTGGGATGCAATTGATGCCAATGAATTGTACGAATTGTTGGAACAAAAAGTGGTACCGGAATTTTATGATCGAAATAAAGAGGGGATACCCGAAAATTGGGTAGCAAAAATGCGTAATAGTATGTCTACCTTAACCCCGAAGTTTTCGGCAAACCGAGCCGTTCGGGAATATACAGAGAAATATTACCTTCCGGCAGCCAACAAATACAAAAAAAGATCTTCCAAAAAAGGAATGCTCGGAAAAAAAATAGTTGAGACCAAGCTTGATCTACAAAATAAGTGGTGGAAAATGCGCTTTGTCCAGGCCCAAATCGAAAATATTGCAGGAGGGTATCAATTTAAAATAATGGTCTGGTTGAACCACATAAGTCCAGACACCATTTCCGTAGAGCTCTTTGCCGAAGGCCTTAATGGGGGGGCAAATGAAATTATAAAAATGGAAATCATAGGACTTGCTAAGAATGGGTTGGATCACGAGTGTCATGGGTGTATTGGGACCAGTAGACCGGCCGGTCATTATACGGCCCGGATTGTTCCCTGCTATGAAAATATTTCGGTGCCCTTGGAGAATAACCTGATTCTATGGCAGCGATAATAGTTTTAAAGAAAAAAAGGGCAATTACCTGCAGCGGATACAGAAGATTTTATAGTGTTTGTAGCGGGAATTCTGTATCTTGAAACTAAATGGATAAACAATGATAGTACATAGTCTAGGGGAAGGGAATTCACTGTTAAATAAATTTGTAGCCGAAATAAGGGATGCCAATATTCAACGAGATAGCATGCGCTTTAGGCGCAATATTGAACGTATTGGAGAGATTTTGGGCTACGAACTTAGCAAGACCCTTGACTATAGGAACCAAACGGTCGAAACCCCTTTGGGAACCGAAGAAATGTCCATGCCTATTGATGATTTGGTGCTGTGCTCCGTTTTACGTGCCGGACTCCCATTACATCAGGGCCTGTTAAACTATTTCGACAATGCGGAAAATGCTTTTATTTCTGCATATAGGCATCACCGTGGAGATGAGGATGCTTTTGAAGTTATAGTGAAATACTTTGCTGCCCCATCCTTGGAAAATAAAACCTTAATTCTTACGGATCCAATGCTGGCCACAGGAAAAACGTTGGAGAATGTTTTAAATGCCCTTAAGGACCATGGCAAGCCCAAGCAGATTCATATTTTATCGGTAATTGGTTCCCAATCCGGGATAGACCATATTAAGACAGTTTTTCCAAAGAATACCCATTTGTGGATAGCCGCCATTGATACCCAATTAAATAGCAAAGGCTATATTGTTCCGGGTATAGGAGATGCAGGGGATTTGGCTTTTGGGGTTAAACTTTAGCCATTTTACTAGCTGTAAATCCCTAGTATTATTTAAATTTCCCCTTGGCCCGTTTTATCCCTTTCACAATTTCATACCAGAGTACGGAAATCATACCGGCAAGAACAGCAATACCCAGCTGATTTGTGTTCAAGGTTTCAAATTGAAAAAATCTTGTCAATGGGGGCACAAAGAGCAACAGTGCAGAGAGGATCAAAGTAATCCCTATAATCAATGGCACCAAGTTGTTTTTATATTTTAAAGTGGTCCAAATGGAATAATAAAAAGAGCGGTTTACCAGGGTCAGAAAAATATTGGAAGATATCAAGACCATAAACACCATAGTTCTTGTTACGGATTCGTTATATCCTTCAAAAACTGCGTATTGGTATACCGATAAAGATCCCAGGGTGATTACCAGCCCCTGAATGATACTGGTTACCAATTCCTTGAACTTAAAAAAAGTTGTTGTAAATGGCCTTGGTTTTTGGATCATCGTATTTTTCTCCATCGGCTCGTTCTCATAAATAATGGAGCAGGTGGGGCCCATGATCAATTCCAACAATATAACATGGGAGGGTGAAAATATGGCGGGATAGGCCCAGCCCAATGCCAAGGGGATAAATACCGTTAATATGATGGGGATATGAATGGATATGATATACTGGATAGCCTTTTTTAAATTGCCATAAATCTTTCTGCCCATCGCAATGGCATCTACCATTTTGGAAAGGTCATCGTCTACCAAGATCAAGGAGGCGGCCTGCTTGGCAATCTCAGTTCCTTTTTTTCCCATGGCAATACCGATATGCGATGCCTTGAGCGCAGGTCCGTCGTTGACCCCGTCACCTGTCATGGCCACTACTTCGTTATTAGCCTTAATGGCGTTTACAATTCTTAGTTTGGCTTCTGGAAACATACGTGTAAAGACCTGGGTGGAAATTACCTTTTGTTGTAATTCTGCATCCCCTAATTGCATTAATTCCTCCCCGGTCATGCTTTTTTCATAGCCAGGAAATTCAATTTGTTTGGCAATGGCCATGGAAGTGGCGGGATTATCTCCTGTAACCAATTTTACCTGTATTCCGGCCTTTTCAAAATCTTTAAGCACCTCGCGAATGTTATCTTTTGGAGGGTCATAAAAAGCCACTAATCCCTTGAAATCAAATTGAAAATCCTGTTGTTTTTCCGGAAAGTAGGACCCTTTAAAAATGGCTTGTCCCACACCCAACATTCGGTATCCTTCCCGGCCCAAACTGGTTAAAACATCCTTTATCTGTTCTTTTTGGGCATCTGTTAGCGTGGAAGTTGCCAAAAGGGCTTCCGGAGCCCCTTTAGCTGCAATGATACGGTTACCTTCACTATTTTCGAACAAATGGGTCATCATAGGCGGTTTTCCGCTTAGCGGATACTCATGTATCATTTTATAATGGGGCCGCTGGTCTATAGGGGCAATTCTGCCATAGCTGTCTCTTATACACATCTCCGAGCCCACGAGACAGGCAGAAATCT
>OJIO01001521.1_pt1 | contig 9946 bp, 9 predicted proteins | sample 1595621 | NCBI WGS metagenome assembly OJIO01 (sample SAMN05416776, study PRJEB24817) | seawater metagenome | isolation source: Sea water | place: Canada:Atlantic | collected 2013-07
AAGAGACAGCTCTTAAGCCAATGCATCAACAGTTTATAGAACCTACCAAAGAATTTGCAGACATCATTATACCAACCAACAAGCACAATACGGTTGCTGTTGATTTGATTAGAACTATTATTTCAGAAAGATTATAGCATATGGTCAAAGTTTCAGGAATAAAAAAAACAAAGTGGTACAAATGGCTGGGCAATAAATATGTGATTTTTATATTGCTGTTTTTAACTTGGATGTTTTTTTTTGATGCTAATAATTATTTTTTTCACAAAGAATTAAGTGATGATATCAAGGCCTTAGAAGAAAGTAAAGAGTTTTATAAAAAAGAAATAAAAAAAGACAGAGCTTTTATTGATAAAATGAAAGATAGCTCAGAGATGGAACGCTTTGCTAGAGAGAAATACTACCTCAAAAAAGAAAACGAAGATATTTACATCATAGAACATCAAGACTCTATTGAGTAAGGGCTTGGTTTTATGACAATACGCACTAATGAAGAAACATTTGTTGACAGATTTTAATCCGGTTTCCGCAAAAGCATGGAAGCAAAAAATACAGGTAGACCTTAAAGGTGCGGAGTATAATGAAACTCTAATAAGCAAAACATTAGAAGGGATACACATCAAACCTTTTTACCACAATGATGATGGTATTGCTGCCAAGGAGATTCCAGGAACTCCATCTAGCTGGAACATCACACAAGGAGTTTTTATTGATGATGTTAAAATTGCAAATAACATAGCTAAAGACGCACTAAAAAAAGGAGCCGAAGCGATTGTTTTTACGGCAGAAAAACCCTTTAATATCCCGAGTGTTTTTAAAGATTTTCCTTTTTCCAAAGCAACTATATATTTCGATTTCTCGTTTTTGGATTTCGAATTTGTTGAAGAACTTTCTTTATATCTCAATAAGCACAAGGCTGAATTTTATCTCAACATAGATCCCATTGGGAAACTTTCAAAAGAAGGAAATTGGTTTAAAAGCCAAAAAGAAGATTTTAACGCACTTCAAAGCCTTTCACAGACTGGAAATACTATTTCTGTAGATACAACAAACTATCAAAATGCAGGGGCCAACATGGTGCAGCAATTGGCTTATGCCCTTGCCCATGCCAATGAGTACCTAAATCATCAAACTACAAATAGTATTACTTTTAAAATAGCAACTGGCACGCACTACTTTTTTGAAATAGCAAAAATACGCGCGCTAAGAATTCTATACGCTAGTTTAGCCAAAGAGTATGACTGCTCACAAACATGCCATGTGATAGCTCAGCCCTCAAGACGTAACAAAACAGTGTATGATTACAATATAAATATGCTACGAAGCACCACAGAGGCTATGTCTAGTGTGCTTGGAGGTGCAGATGCGGTTTGCAACATGCCTTATGATGTATTGTACCATAAAAGCAATGAATTTGGAGAACGTATTTCTCGAAACCAATTATTGATATTAAAGGCAGAAAGCTATTTTGATGTGGTAAGCAATCCTGCAGATGGAGCTTACTACATAGAGAGTGTAACCCAAGAATTGGCCTCAAAAGCATTGGAACTTTTTAAACAAATTGAAGATGGTGGCGGTTTTATAAAACAACTACTACAGGGAGACATCCAGAAAAAAATTAAAGAAAGTGCTAGCAAACAGCAAGCCCTTTTTGACAATGGTAGCATAACATTACTTGGCACAAACAAACATCCAAACCCAATGGACCTTATGAAAGAAAACTTAGAACTGTTTCCTTTCTTGAAGAGTAATCCTAGAAAAACATTGATTCAACCCATTATAGCAAAACGTTTGGCAGAAGCTATAGAACAGGAAAGACTTAGTCATGAGTAGAAAAGATGTATCCAACATAACCTTACAAAACAACACTCAAAGTGGTGTCTCTGGTGATAAAAAAACTGCATTCAAAACTGCAGAGGGCATTGCTATTAAAAATCGTTACAGCAAACAAGATGTAACTACTTTAAAACACTTAGATTTTGCGGCCGGTATAGCTCCCCATTTAAGAGGGCCTTATGCCACTATGTATGTAAAAAGACCCTGGACCATTAGGCAATATGCAGGGTTCTCTACCGCCGAGGATAGTAATGCATTTTATAGACGTAATCTAGCTGCTGGTCAAAAAGGGCTTTCTGTTGCCTTTGATTTGGCCACACATAGAGGCTATGATAGTGATCATGAGCGTGTTGTTGGAGATGTTGGTAAGGCCGGAGTTGCCATAGATAGCGTTGAGGATATGAAAATTTTGTTTGATCAAATTCCTTTAGACAAAATGAGCGTATCAATGACCATGAATGGAGCAGTGCTTCCTATTATGGCATTTTACATTGTAGCTGCTCAAGAACAAGGTGTTGCGTTAAAAGATCTTGCAGGCACCATTCAGAACGATATTTTAAAGGAGTTTATGGTACGTAACACATACATCTACCCTCCTACACCATCCATGAAAATTATAAGTGATATTTTTCAATACACGTCAAAGAACATGCCTAAGTTTAACAGCATTTCTATTTCTGGATATCATATGCAAGAAGCGGGTGCTACCTGTGATATAGAATTGGCATACACACTAGCAGATGGGCTGGAATACATTCGTAAAGGCTTAGATGCAGGGATGGATATTGACACCTTTGCCCCGCGTCTATCATTCTTTTGGGCAATAGGTATGAATCATTTTATGGAAATCGCTAAAATGAGAGCTGCCAGGATGTTATGGGCAAAACTAGTGAAACAATTTAACCCAAAAAATCCAAAATCTTTAGCCCTAAGAACGCATTGCCAAACAAGTGGCTGGAGCCTAACGGAGCAAGATCCTTTTAATAATGTTGCACGCACATGCATTGAAGCCTCTGCAGCAGCCTTTGGAGGAACACAGTCTTTACACACCAATGCCCTTGACGAGGCCATTGCCCTACCCACAGACTTTAGTGCTCGTATTGCAAGAAACACACAAATTTATCTGCAAGAAGAAACCCATATCACAAAAACAGTTGATCCTTGGGCTGGTAGCTATTATGTAGAAAACCTAACCAATGATATTGCCATCAAAGCATGGGCACTTATTGAGGAAGTTGAAGAATTGGGCGGCATGACAAAAGCCATTGAAGCCGGCATACCAAAATTACGTATAGAAGAAGCTGCTGCAAGAAAACAAGCCCGTATAGACAGCGGTCAAGACATTATTGTTGGTGTCAATAAATATAGACTAGAAAAAGAAGACCCATTACAAATTCTAGATGTAGACAACCAAATGGTTAGATCCTCGCAACTAGAGCGCCTAGCAAGTATAAAAGCCGGTAGAGACAATCAAAAAGTAGCTGCCAGTTTAAAAGCTTTAACACATGCTGCTAAATCGGGAACAGAAAATTTACTAGATTTGGCAGTAATAGCGGCCAAACAAAGAGCTACTCTGGGAGAAATTAGTGATGCATTGGAAGTAGCTTTTGGTAGGTATAAAGCTCAAATTAAATCATTTAGTGGCGTGTATAGTAAAGAAATAAAGAAAGATCCATCCTTTGCAAAGGCAAGAGAACTCGCAAATAAATTTGCCGAGTTAGAAGGTCGTAGACCAAGAATCATGATTGCTAAAATGGGGCAAGATGGTCATGACCGAGGTGCAAAAGTTGTAGCTACTGGCTATGCAGATGTTGGCTTTGATGTAGATATTGGCCCATTGTTTCAAACCCCAAAAGAAGCAGCGCAACAGGCCATAGAAAATGACGTGCATATTCTAGGTATCTCTTCATTGGCGGCTGGTCACAAAACACTAGTACCGCAGGTTATTGCTCAAATGAAAGAGTTTGGCCGAGAAGACATCATGGTAATAGTAGGTGGTGTGATACCTGCTCAAGATTATCAATTTTTGTTTGATGCCGGTGCGCTTGCAGTCTATGGACCAGGAACAAGAATTAGTGACGCGGCCATAGAAATGCTTAACATCTTAATAGATTCTGTGGCAGAGTAATGCCTTTTTAGCTTAAGGTAATATTCTCCAAAACCAAATACTATACCAGGGCTTAAAATTGAATGCAAATTCAACAAACAAGCTATTTTTTATCGCTGTATATCCTAAAAATACGCTGTCTTTTTACACCTAAAAAGATGTTCACTATCTGTTAACAAAAATGATTTTAGATTCGGTTATTAAATAGTATTTTTACTATTAAATCAAGACATATTAATGGGTAAAATTATTGCAATTGCTAACCAAAAAGGAGGCGTAGGAAAAACTACCACTTCTATTAACCTAGCAGCATCTTTGGGTGTTTTAGAAAAAAAAGTACTTCTAATTGATGCAGATCCACAGGCAAACGCTACTTCTGGTTTAGGCATAGATGTTGAGGCTGTTACCAATGGTACCTATCAATTACTAGAGCATTCTACAACGGCCAAAGATGTCATTGTAAAAACAACTTCTCCTAATCTTGATTTAATACCGGCTCACATTGATCTTGTTGCTATTGAAATAGAACTAGTAGACAAAAAAAACAGAGAGTACATGCTCAAACAAATGGTCACAGATCTAAAAAAAGACTATGACTATATCATAATAGATTGCGCTCCCTCTCTTGGATTATTGACCCTAAATGCCTTAACTGCTGCAGATGCTGTTATCATACCTATACAATGTGAGTATTTTGCCCTTGAAGGACTCGGCAAGCTTTTAAATACCATAAAAAGCGTACAAAAGATACACAATCCAGAGTTGGATATCGAAGGCTTACTACTTACCATGTATGATTCTAGATTAAGATTATCAAATCAAGTAGTAGAAGAGGTGAAAAAACATTTTGATGCTATGGTATTTAATACAATCATTCAGCGCAATGTGCGTTTAAGTGAAGCCCCTAGTTACGGAGAAAGTATCATTAGTTATGATGCAAGTAGTAGAGGTGCCAATAATTACCTGAGTTTGGCAGAAGAATTAATACAGAAAAATAAATAAAAGTAAATCGCCTAGCAAATATAATATGGCTAAAGCAACAAAAAAACAAGCACTAGGACGCGGCCTTTCTGCACTTTTGAAAGACCCATCCAACGACATTCAATCTGCAAATGATAAAAATGCCGACAAGGTTGTAGGGAATATTGTGGAGCTTGAATTAACTGCCATTGAAGTAAACCCATTTCAGCCCAGAACCAGTTTCAACGAAGATTCACTTTTAGAACTTGCATCTTCTATCAAAGAATTAGGTGTTATACAACCTATTACAGTGCGTAAACTTGGTTTTAACCAATACCAACTCGTTAGTGGTGAGCGTCGTTTTAGAGCATCTTCTCTTATAGGGCTTACGAGCATACCGGCATACATCCGTATTGCCAATGATCAAGAATCATTGGAAATGGCACTGGTAGAGAACATACAACGTGAGGATCTTGACCCTATTGAAATTGCGCTCTCCTACAGGCGCCTTATAGAAGAAATTGATTTAACACAAACCCAAATGAGTGATCGGGTTGGTAAAAATAGATCAACTATAGCCAACTATTTGCGATTACTAAAATTAGACCCTATCATACAAACTGGTATGAGAGACGGTTTTATCACTATGGGACACGGTAGAGCACTTATCAATATAGAAATTGCAGATACACAACTTGAAATTTATGGGAAAATTCTAGCAGATAAATTATCTGTGCGTGAAACAGAAACTTTAGTAAGAGGTAAAAAAGGACCTACATCTTCATCAAAGAAAACTGTTAAAATAGCACCTAAATATGCACTTAAAGCAAAAAAGCAGTTAATCAAATCATTTAACTCTAATATAGAGGTTAAAGTAAATGAGGCAGGTAAGGGGCAGTTTATTGTACCTTTCAAAAACAAAGAAGATTTTGACCGCCTACTCAAGCTACTCTCACGTGAAGCATAAACTCCTCTATATTATTTTATTTTTTGCAAGCATACCATTGATTGCTCAAGGACAGGTAAATTCTGTTTCAAAACAGATCAATGTCGTTGTTGAAGATACTATAACTCAAAAACAAGCTTATGACCCTCTAGCACCTGCTAGAGCTGCTTTTTATTCTGCAGTACTGCCAGGGCTTGGCCAAATGAGCAATAGAAAATACTGGAAAATACCTATAATCTATGCAGGAATTGCAACAGGTGTCTATTTTTACATGAAAAATGATGCAGATTACAATCGTTTTAGAGATGCCTACAAACGTAGACTTGCCGGATATACAGATGACGAGTTTTATGGTACAGGTACCACACCACTGATTTCAAACAATAGACTAATTGATGCCCAGAAAAGTACCCAAAGAAATAAAGACGTTAGTATTATTGTATCGCTAGGTTTTTATTTACTAAACATCATAGATGCAAACGTAGATGCGCATTTAAAACAATATGATATTAGTGATGATCTATCTATAACGCCAAAACTAAATACAAATAATATAGCTCAGCCAAGTTATGGGCTTAGCCTTAGATATACATTAAAATGAAAATAGCGCTCTTAGGATACGGAAAGATGGGAAAGATTATAGCACAAATAGCTGTACAAAGAGGTCATGAAATTGTTTATAAATCTAGTGCATCTACTCAAAGTGGAAATTTTAAAGAGGCACAAATTGCCATAGAATTCTCTACTCCACAGGCAGCTGTAGAGAATATCAAAAAGTGTTTTAAAGCGAAAATTCCAGTAGTATGTGGCACTACAGGATGGTTAGATCAAAAAAAAATCATAGAAGAGGCTTGCCAAAACAGTACTGGTAGTTTTATTTATGCTTCAAACTTTAGTATTGGCGTGAATTTGTTTTTTAATCTGAATGAACATGTAGCCAAATTAATGAAGCCCTGGAGTGATTACAAAGTTGCTATAGAAGAAATTCATCATACAGAAAAAAAAGATGCTCCTAGTGGCACGGCAATAACATTAGTAGAAGACCTATTACCCTATACAGATAAGAACACATGGAGTTTAGATAATACCACACCAGACACTATAGGTATAACTTCTAAAAGAGAAACAGATGTAAAAGGTACACACAGTGTTGCTTTTACATCAAAAATAGATACTATAACTATTAAACACGAGGCGCACAGTAGGGAAGGCTTTGCAATGGGAGCCGTTATTGCTGCAGAATTTCTTTTAGATAAAAAGGGAATTTTTACCATGAAAGATGTTCTTGGGCTGTAACTTTTATGATATATAGGGACATATAGCAAAGAAATAGGGTTTCACAACCGAATGATTAAAAAAGTTTTAAAAGAAAAATATATACTATGAGTTTAATAGAATGGTTGATGGTGGTGCTGGTAATCCAGGTAATCCATTTTTTAGGTACGTGGAAATTTTATGTTGCAGCAGGTAAAAAACCTTGGCAAGCAGCTATGCCCATATACAATGCTATTGTATTGATGCACATTATTAAAAAACCTTGGTGGTGGACACTTCTTTTATTTATTCCTATTGTAAACCTTATCATGTTTCCTGTTTTGTGGGTAGAGCTATTAAATAGATTTGGAAAAACAAGTATCCAAGACACTCTTTTGGTTATTTTCTCTGGAGGATTGTATTTGTTTTATGTTAATTACACACAAGAACTTACTTATTTAGAAGATGAAAATTTAAAAAAACCAAACGCACTGGTAGAATGGATTGGATCTTTAGCATATGCTATAGTTGCGGCCACCATAGTACACACGTATGTGATGCAACCTTTTGTGATACCCACTTCTTCACTAGAAAAAACACTCTTAGTGGGTGATTTTCTATTTGTGAGTAAGTTTCACTTTGGTGCCCGCACACCTATGACCCCTATCGCAATGCCAATGATGCATGATGTTTTTATGGGTACAAAAGCAAAGTCTTATATTTCAAAACCGCAGCTGCCAAGTATAAGAATAACTGGTTTTGAAGATATTGAGCACAATGATATTGTGGTATTTAATTGGCCTATTGACAATTTTATAGATATTGGGCCACCTCCCTCTGGAGAAATGTATAAGCCCATTGATAAAAAATCAAATTATGTTAAACGTTGTGTTGGACTCCCTGGAGATTCTCTCGAGGTTCGTGATGGATATGTCTATATAAATGGCACAAAGAACGATTTACCAGATCGTGCAAAATTACAATTTGCCTATACTATTACATCAAAAAGTGTTTTAGTAAAAGTTGACGGTCAAAGAAGGCTTTTGCCAGAGCCAAACAACTACTTCTCCAATAGATATGGAGTAAGTGATATGTATGCCACAGCGCTAGATAGAGCTACGGGAGTATATACTTATACAGCTCATTTAACAGATAAGGCATACCAAGGTATTAAAAACTACCCAGATGTGATAAGCGCAGAAAGAAAGATGGCAGAAAAAGGCATGAAAGATCAGGGGATATTTCCTCAGACTGCTGCAAATTCATGGAACAATGATCATTTTGGCCCTATTTACATCCCACAGGCAGGAAAAACAGTCGCTATTACTCCAGAGAGTATTGCTTTTTATAAACGTATTATAGAGGTTTATGAAGGAAGTGAAATGGGCATAGATAATACCATAACACAAAATGGTACTACTGTCCTTTTAAACGATAAACCCATCTCGCAGTACACCTTTACTATGGATTATTATTGGATGATGGGAGATAACAGGAATAACTCTCAAGATGCCCGTTCTTGGGGATATGTACCTATTAATCATGTGGTAGGGAAACCCGTTTTTGTGTGGATGAGTTTTAACAGTAAAGCGAAAGGCTTATTTAATAAAATACGCTGGGATCGTTTCTTCACCACCGTTAGTGGTAAAGGAGAAACAACCTCTTATTTCATTCCGTTTTTAGCACTACTAGCAGGATGGTTTGGTTTTCGCTGGTTTCAAAAAAGAAGAAAGAAAGCATAACTAAAAAGTGGAACGACATATCCTAATTTATCCTAGCTACTTCCCCTCTATTGCAACAATGGTTGCAATGGCAAAGGCAGATAAAATCACCCTGGAGACACAAGACAATTATCAAAAACAAACCTACAGAAACAGAACTTATATAGCGCACAGCAATGGGAAACTAATATTAAATATACCCATACGGCATTCAAAAAGTACACGGCATCAAAAAACAAAGGATGTAACTCCAGAAAACAACTTTTCGTGGCTAGCAGAACATTGGAAATCTATACAAGTTGCTTATAGAACCTCTCCCTATTTTGAATTTTATGAGGATGATTTGGCACCCCTTTTTAAAGAACCTGTTTTAAAATTACAAGGTTTTAACATTCAAATACTAGAAACTATTGCAGAGCTCATTGGTCTAGAAGCTCCAATTACAACATCAAGTGTGTTCCAAAAACACACCCAATTACAAGATATGCGCCACTTGGCAAATTGTAAAAAAGAACCTAGCTATAATTTTGACACCTACCATCAAGTTTTTGAGGGTAATCATGGCCATATCGAGAATTTATCTATTTTAGATTTGTTATTTAATGAAGGGCCCAACACTTTAAATTATTTGCAAAGCCAAACTCTTTAGAGAGCACCTATTTAGGTAAACCAAAGACAGCCGCAATAGGGAAATGATCTGAGAAGGTTTGCTCTAAAGAAGTAAACTCTAAAACCTCCAACTCTTTTGATCCAAATATGTAATCAATGCGCATTGGGTAAAAATCAAACATAAAGGTAGTTCCCAAACCGCTACCCTTTTCTATAAACGTGTCTTTCATGCCACTAAGTAGTTTTCTATATACATAAGAAAATGACGTGTTGTTAAAATCTCCCCCTAAAATAACAGGATGTTTTGAGGCCCTTATATGGCTTAGCAAAATTTCAACTTGATCTTGCTGTCTTTCAAATCTAGCCCCTGTTCTATTAAACAATTGTTCCTTGTCTTGCTTTTGCAAAGAATTTACAGATGCGGTTATGCCTAAAGATTTTAAATGCACATTATAAAGCCTTAGAGTCTGTCTCTTATACACATCTCCGAGCCCACGAGACAGGCAGAAATCT
>OJIO01001522.1_pt1 | contig 9938 bp, 8 predicted proteins | sample 1595621 | NCBI WGS metagenome assembly OJIO01 (sample SAMN05416776, study PRJEB24817) | seawater metagenome | isolation source: Sea water | place: Canada:Atlantic | collected 2013-07
ATCTACACTATCCTCTTCGTCGGCAGCGTCAGATGTGTATAAGAGACAGGGCATACGCCAAAACTTGTAGGGAGTCTTATTACCACATGTTAAGTCTATAAAATTAGCCCTTAAATTTTACGGGTAAGTAAACCAATTTTTTGGTTTCAAAGAATTCCTCTTCAAATATTGCCGAAAGATCATAGACTTCAACGGTACGGTATTCCTTTAATTCTTCTTCAAGATCCCCTCCTTTTAAATAGAGGATTCCATTCTTACGTTCGTGTTCGGATTTCTTTTTTATTTTCCCTTTCACCCAATGCGTAAATGTCGGCATTGCCGCTACTGCCCTACTAACAATAAAATCGAACTGCCCCTTAATCTCTTCAACTCTCGAATTAACCGCGGTGACATTTTCAATTTCCAATCCCGCAACAACTTCCTGAACTACTTTGATCTTTTTTCCAATGGCATCAACCAGTGTAAAATGGGTCTCGGGATATAAAATGGCCAAGGGAATCCCAGGAAACCCACCTCCGGTTCCTACATCCAAAACTTCCGCCCCGGGATTAAATTTTTGAAACTTGGCAATTGCCAATGAATGGAGCACATGTCGCAAATACAGCTCATCTATATCCTTTCTGGAGACTACATTTATCTTTACGTTCCAATCCTGGTACAAATGTTGCAATTTTTCAATTTGCTGTTTCTGCAAATCCGTTAAATCTGGAAAATATTTATAAATGATTGTGTAGTCCATTATGATTCGTTAAATTTTTGCAAAAATAGCACTTTAATGGGCATGGCCTACGTTTTAACAAAGCAGTTATACATAATTTGGGCTGTATTTGCCTTATATTTACAAAAAATTAAATCATGGACAATAAACCCATAAGATTTTCAAGAAAAGACTCTGCACAGTTTTTCAAAACCCTAAATAAGCGTGTTAATGATTATTTCAAGGAAAACAACCTTAAAAAAACAGGGAACTGGAAATTGCACTTAAAAACCGCAGTAATGTTTGCCTTATTTTTGGCCCCCTATTTTCTAATCCTAACCCTAGGGCTTCCAAATTGGGCGAATTTATTGCTCACCATTACTATGGGAGTGGGCATGGCCGGAGTTGGGATGAATGTAATGCACGATGGAAATCACGGCTCCTATTCCAATAAAAAATGGGTAAACAAACTCATGGGCGGAAGTATCTACATCCTGGCGGGTAACGTTTACAACTGGCAGGTTCAACACAACGTATTGCACCACACCTACACCAATATCCACGAACACGATGAGGATTTGGAAGCAGGAAGGATCCTTAGGTTTTCAAAGCATGCCAAGTGGCACAGATTCCATAAATTTCAACATTTTTACTCTATCTTCCTTTATGGCCTTCTTACATTTAACTGGGCCATAACCACGGATTTTCAACAGATGTACCGCTATACCAAAAGAAAATTGGCCTATGGCAAGTTCCCTAATCCGTTTATGAACTGGAGTATGCTGGTAGTAACCAAGCTTATATATCTAACCATCTGGATCGTGTTACCCATGGTATTTCTAGATATTGCCTGGTGGAAAATTCTTTTAGGTTTTTTCATAATGCATTATGTTGCAGGAGTAATTCTGAGCGTAGTTTTTCAATTGGCACATGTTGTGGACGAAGCGGAAACGCCACTTCCAGAGAAGGACGGTACCATGAAAAATACTTGGGCCATCCATCAATTGTTCACTACCGTAAACTTTGGTACCAAAAACCGTATAGTAAACTGGTTTACAGGAGGTTTAAACCATCAGGTGGAGCATCATATTTTCCCAAATATTAGTCATATACATTACACAAAAATTGCCAAAATTGTTAAAGAGACTGCAAATGAGTTTAATTTGCCATACAACGAATATAAAACTACAAGAAAAGCTATAATTTCGCACTTCAAACATCTAAAGGAACTGGGCAAAAAACCCAAATTTCAATATCAGTAAATTATAATATACAAATGAAGAACCATTTATCCGATAGGATCAATTCCATGTCCACCTCGGCCACATTGGCTATGGCCGCTAAAGCCAGAGAATTAAAAAATGAAGGTAAAGATATCATTGGCTTAAGTCTTGGGGAACCTGACTTTAATATCCCTGATTTCATCAAGGAAGCTGCCAAAGAGGCCATAGACCAAAATTACAGCAGTTATTCCCCGGTGGACGGCTATGCCGATTTAAAGCAGGCCATTGCCAATAAATTTAAACGGGACAATGGACTTACTTACGGCCTTAACCAGATTGTAGTCTCTACAGGAGCAAAACAATCCTTGGCAAATATTGCTATGGTTATGCTCAATGATGGTGACGAGGTTATTCTACCAGCTCCTTATTGGGTAAGTTATAGCGATATTGTGAAATTGGCCCAAGGTGTGCCCGTAGAAGTACCTACAAGCATTGACACCGATTTTAAGATGACTCCGGAACAATTGGAGAAGGCCATTACGCCTAAGACCAAAATGATGTGGTTCAGCTCTCCATGTAATCCAAGTGGATCTGTTTACAACCAGGAAGAGTTGGAAGGTTTGGCCAAAGTATTGAGAAAGCATCCCAACATTTTTGTGGTATCGGATGAAATATATGAACATATCAATTTTAGAGGAGGACATGTAAGTATTGCCAATATAGAAGGCATGTACGATCGAACCATTACGGTAAACGGTGTTTCCAAGGCATTTGCTATGACCGGATGGCGTATTGGATATATAGGAGGTCCGGATTGGATTGCCAAGGCCTGTACCAAATTTCAGGGCCAGATTACCAGTGGTGCCAATTCTATTGCACAACGTGCAACCATAGCCGCTCTTAATGCCCCAATTTCCTCCATTAAATTTATGATCGACGAATTCCATAAGAGACGCGATCTTGTCTTGGAACTATTGGGAGAAATAAAAGGATTTAACCTTAATGTCCCTGAGGGAGCATTTTATGTATTTCCCGATATCTCCAGCTTCTTTGGAAAAACAATTAACGGTACATTGATCAATAATGCTTCCGATTTTGCGCTTTACCTTTTAGAAAAGGCAAATGTAGCTACAGTAACCGGTGAAGCTTTTGGAAATGATAATTGCATACGTATTTCCTACGCGGCTTCAGAGAAGGAACTAAGGGAAGCAATGGCCAGAATAAAGGCAGTCTTATAATACAGACTTTAGTCTTAAAAAAAATGGACGTCCTAACCGACGTCCATTTTTTTTTACTTTTTTTTAATATTCTAAGTACGCTTCCAAAAATAGGGAGAAAACAGAATCAATACTGTGAATAGCTCCAACCTACCCAAGAGCATTAGAAAACCACACCACCATTTCCCCAGGGCCGGAAGGCTATTAAAATTGACCAACGGATTTAAAGTACCCAAGGCCGGACCTACATTCCCCAGTGAGGAGGCTGCCCCCCCAATGGCACTTTCAAAGTCCAACCCCAGTGCACCAAGCACCAAGGATCCAATGATAAACAATAACATATAGAGTACAAAAAATGCAATTATATTGTACACGATATGTTCGGGTACCGTCTTGTTATTATAGCGAACAGGAATAACGGCATTGGTATGTAGGGTACGCTTAAATTCCAACAGGCCATTTTTGATGATTAGCAAATGCCTCATCACCTTGATGCCCCCTGCGGTTGAACCAGCAGAACCCCCAAGGAAAAACAGTCCAAAAAAGAATATGGTCAAAAAAGGCGTCCAGGAAGTAAAATCGGCAGTAACAAAGCCTGTTGTCGTAATAACCGAGACCACTTGAAACAAGGTATGTCTAAAGGCACTTTCCCCCTCTCCCAAAACCATAGGATGAAAATTGGACATCGGTACATTGGCCTGAAAATAAACAACCAAACTGGCCACTATGGTAAAGCAAAAAATAAAAATGGAATAGAATTTAAATTCCTCATCCATTATCACTTTTTGCACCTTGCCCTTAAAGGCATAATAGCTTAATACGAAGTTGCTACCGGCCAAAAACATGAACAAAATAACAATATATTGTATTAAAGGTTGATCGTTCCAATAAGCCATACTGGCGTTTTTGGTAGAAAAACCTCCAGTGGAAAGGGTTGCCAAAGAATGGTTTACTGCATCAAAAAAGGACATTCCGGCCAATTTCAACAATAGGGTCTCGGCCACGGTATAGCTAAAGTAAATCAACCAAAGTCGCTTGGCTGTATCCGTAATCCTTGGATGTAATTTGTCCCCACTTGGCCCAGGAGCCTCAGCGGCAAACAATTGCATTCCCCCAATACCCAATAAAGGCAAAATAGCAATTGCAAGAACTATAATCCCCATCCCACCTATCCAATGGGTTAAACTCCTCCACAATAGGATCCCTTCCGGCAAAACCTCTATATCGTCCACCACCGAAGCACCAGTAGTGGTATACCCGGACATAGTCTCAAAAAAGGCATTGGTGACGTCTGGAATGGCCCCTGAAAAAAGATAGGGCAACATCCCCGAGGCGGACATGACCAACCAACCAAAAGTAACAATGATGTATCCTTCCTTTCGCTTAACCTCTTTTTTGTGGTTTCGCGTATAGAACATGGCCAAAACACCAACAAGCATGGTAACCACTGCCGCAAGGGTAATATCCAAGGTGGCTCCATCATCATAGACTCCACTTACCACTGCAGCCAAAATCATAAAAAAACCATTACAAAGTAATAGCAATCCCATGAGGTGAAAGATAATTTTCGAATTTAAGCCCATACTAAAGGAATAGCTTTTCAATTTTCGGAATGGCACTTGGCAAACAACACACCACTACCCTATCGCCTTCTGTAATTCTAAATCCCCCTAAGGCAATAATCCCTTGATTATCGCGGATTACCCCTCCAATGGTAGCTTCCTCGGGAAATTCCAGCTCCCTAATTATTTGTCCGTTCACCTGCGATGTTGGCTTAACAATGAATTCTAAAATCTCTGCATTTAAATTATTCAGCCTGGTCATCGCTACAATTTCACCTTTACGGATATGCCTGAAGATATTATTCGCAGCCAATAGCTTTTTATTAAGCAGGGTATCTATTCCTATGGAGTGTGATAATTGAAAATAATCCATATTCTCCACTAGGGCAATTGTCTTTTTAACATTTTTGGATTTGGCAACCAAGCAAGACATTATATTCGTTTCAGAATTTCCTGTAACAGCCACGAAAGCATCCATGGCCTCCAAATTTTCCTCTTCCAAAAGCTCTACATTTCTACCATCACCATTAATGATGAGGGCATTGGGCAGCTCATCTGCCAAATCGAAAGCCTTTTCCTTACTTTTCTCAATAAGCTTTACGTTAAACTTATTTCTGCAAAGATCACGGGCGGTTTTAAAGCCTACCTTACTACCACCAAGTATCATTACGTTTTTGATTTCCTTCTTCTCCTTCCCGGTGAGCTTGTACAGTTCATCCAAGCCCTCTCTGGAAGTTATAAAATACACCTGATCATTATCCTTAAAAACAGTATCGCCCCTTGGCACTATTGTATATTGGGTACCCATCCTTTGAATGGCGATGGGCATAAAATGTAGTTCAGAAAAAATCTGGGCCGCCTCCTTTACCGTCTTTCCTACAAAAGGTGCGGTACTCGGCAAGGATACACCCACCATAATCAGAAGACCTTCCTCAAATTCGTAAGTATTGTTAAATGCGGATTGATTCAACAATAGTTGAATTTCGGTAGCTGCCAAAGCCTCCGGAGAAATAAGCTCATCTATACCCAAGTCCGGAAATCTAATGGCTTCCTTGTTATGAATAAATTCAGCGTTGGAGATACGGGCTATGGTACGCTTACATCCCAATTGTTTTGCCAACATGCACAAAGTAATATTAGTGGTCTCCGAAGAGGTTACTCCAATAACCAGATCGGATCTCTCTACCTGAGCATCCTTTAAAATGGCAATGGAAGTAGCGTCTCCCCTAAGCACCCTAATATCCAAATGACTGTCTGCATAAGATAAACTATCCTTATTACTATCTATCAGAGTAATATCCTGGGATTCGTAGGACAGTAATTTGGCCAAATGAAAACCTACTTCACCAGCCCCTGCAATAATAATTTTCATCTGTTATATAAATTGTTTTTCATCAATCGAAGTACACAATATTTAATGGTTAATCCTGTGTTGTTATAGTTTTACACCCCAAGTATCCTAAATTTAATTATAAACCAAATCTATTTCCTTTGTACAACTCCTTTTCGAATTCCGAATCAATCCATTTTTCCCATATAGGAAAGAAGCTTGCTAAATCATATTTCAATTAAAATCTGACTGTAAGCGCGACAAAATTACATAATTAAATTGGGTTGTATTCTAAAATACACCAGTTAAGCAGATAGAGGTCATCTCTTATTGTAAAAATTAGAAGTATATCTTTAGGTCTATATAGTATCTTTACCAAAAATTTAATGATTATGGATAAAAAGGTGACCCCTTATAAAGATTCAACGCTAGGCAAAAAGGAACAGGTTACAAAAATGTTTGATACCATTTCTGGAAATTACGATGGACTTAACAGGGTTATATCCTTTGGAATTGATATTAGATGGCGAAAGCGCGTAGTATCCATAGTCTCCGAAAAAAAACCTGCGAAAATTTTGGACATTGCTACCGGAACGGGCGACTTGGCCATTAACATGACCAAAACAGGGGCCAAAGAGATTATCGGCTTGGATATCTCTCCAGGAATGTTGGAAGTTGGCAAAAGAAAAATTTTGGAAAAAAAATTAGGGGAAACTATCAAAATGATTGTTGGTGATAGTGAAAATCTGCCTTTTGAAAACAATTCCTTTGATGCCATTACAGTTGCCTTTGGAGTACGGAATTTTGAAAATCTTGAAAAAGGACTCAAGGAAATATATCGGGTCCTAAAGCCAGGAGGCTCATTTGTAGTTCTTGAAACCTCCATTCCCACAAAAACGCCCTTCAAACAAGGTTATAAATTCTACACCAAATTCATACTCCCGGCCATTGGAAAATTATTTTCCAAAGATCGCAGTGCCTATGCCTATTTATCCGAATCCGCAGCTGCCTTCCCCCATGGAAAACAGTTCAACAATATTTTGGCAAAAATTGGGTTTATAGGTATAGACAATAGACCCCAAACATTTGGGGTTGCCTCTATTTACGTAGCTACAAAGTAAAATATGAAAAATATTTTTGTTCTTTTTATTGCTTTTTGTACCCTGGGCAACACGGCCATGGCCCAGTTTAATGAAAAACCCGTAATGAACCTTGAAAATGAGGACAAGCCATTACTAAATTGGGGATATTTTTTAGGCTTCAATCAATATGACTTTAAATTTGAATACAAGGACGATCTACCCGATATTCTGGTGGACAAATCATTTGGATTTAACGTAGGGCTGATAGGGGAACTGCGACTTAACAAATTTTTGGATCTTCGCTTCGAACCTGGATTGCACTACAACCAGAGAAATTTGGGCTTTCCAGGGTTTGATAACGAAAGGGATGCCATAAGGGAGGTAAAATCGACCTATATAAATTTTCCCTTGCTCCTAAAGGTCAGTACCCTAAGACTGGGGAATTGGAAACCATTTCTGGTTGGCGGGGCGTCTACCTCATTAAACCTGGGCAGTAATGAACAAAGTTTGGACGACAACAGCAGCGCCACTTTCCGAATGAAAAAGACCACCTATTATTACGAAATGGGTTTTGGGATCGATTTCTATTTGGAATATTTCAAGTTCACTCCCTCTTTCCGCGGAGTTTTTGCCATTAATGATGAATTGGTACGTGATAATGACCCCAATAGCCCATGGACTGGCAATGTTGAAGCAATGATGACCAGGGGACTTTTTATCAATTTTACCTTTGAGTAGAGAATTATCCCCTTCTAATTTCGTTCAACAAAATGGCAGTGGCTGTTGCCACATTTAAACTTTCAGTAGTTTTGGGCCCGAACTGTGGAATGCTAATTTTTTTCTCAACCAAGGCCTCAATGGCTTCCGACACCCCATTGGCCTCATTCCCCATTACCAATATTCCCCTTTTGGGAAATTTTTCCTTAAAAACCTCTACACCATCCATAAACGCACCGTACACTGCAACCTCGGAATTGCTGAAAATCCTTTTCAAATCTCCGTACACAATATTTACCCTGGTTATGGATCCCATAGTTGCCTGAAGAACTTTAGGATTATAGCAATCCACGGAATTGGATGAACATAGTAGGCTCTTGATCCCAAACCAATCGCAAAGGCGAATAATAGTACCCATATTTCCAGGGTCCCGAACATCGTCCAAAGCAATGATCCAATCAGAAAAATCCAATGGCTCGGGTACCGGAAAATGAAATACGCCCAAGACCTTATTTGGAGTGGACAATCCGCTCATTTTTTTCAATTCCCCCTCACTTATAACCTCAACAAAGTCTCCCTTAAACTCCAACACGGTGCTGTCCGTAACATATATTCTATAGACCTTCAGGGAAGAATTAAGTAGTTCCCGAACTGTCTTTATCCCCTCCACCACAAACAACTTGTTTTGCGTTCGGTACTTTTTTTGCTGTAAATTTTTTATAAATTTTATTTGGCTTTTAACAACCATACAAATAATGTATTTTTGACTTCTATGAGGACACGGCCGTGTATGCATTTAAACATTACGAAAATAGGATTATTATTGCTAGTAATTGCAATTACCTCCTGCAATGCAATAAAAAGAGTTGGCGATGACGAACTCCTATTGACCAAAAACCTAATTTATGCCGATAGTGTAAAAGTTACCGATGAAGACATACATAGCCTTATTTTTCAAAAACCCAACAGCACCTTATTGGGATACCCCCTAAGATTAAATCTTTACAACCTTGCCAAGAAAAACCCAGATTCTTCCTATCAGGTCTGGTTGCACAAAAAAGAAAAAAGAGAGCAGCGCCTAATCAATATACTATCTAAAAAACAGGTGGAAAGATTGGGAGAGTCCTTTTTGGTCAAAGGAGCCAGTGTATGGTTAAAGAATATTGGAGAACCTCCAACCATAATAGACACCTCAAGAACAAGAAGGTCGTTGCAAAGACTTAATGCCTATTATAAAAGTAAGGGATATTTTAATAACTCCACTACCTATAAAATAGATACCAGCGCTAGAAAGCAACGGGCCATTATGAACTACAGGTTAGATCTGGGCACACCTTATCTTATAGACTCGGTATCTACGAATATTACCTCCTCTGCCTTGGACTCCATCAACAAGGCAAACAAGAGTAATTCCTTTATAAAATCAGGGCAACGGATAGACCTCGACAATTTTAATAGTGAAAGGGAACGATTGACCAATCTTTTTAGAAACACCGGAATCCATAACTTTCAAGAGAGTTCCATTTCCTACGATTTAATTGGAGACACCACCAAACTGGGGAACAATCAAAAAATGGATATCCTTTTAAATATTGAAGATCTGAAAACCAGGACAGATAACGCACTTTCCACTTCGGAATACAAGGTACATACCTTCAAGAAAATAAATATTTACACCAACTACACCTTCAACAATGGGTTGGATAGCCTAAAAAAGGTGGATTATAAAGATTTCACGATCTATTACCAAGGAAAACTGAGATACAAGCCAAAAACCCTTACAGATGCAGTTTTCTTAAAAAAGGACAGTATCTACAGGGAAATTAACAGGATTAGAACCTATAGACAAATTACCAACCTTAACACTTTTAAATATCCCAATATTGAATTCGTAGCAGACAGTACAAATTCAGAATTAACGGCCAATATCTATCTGTCGCCGCGTCCTAGATATTCATTGGGTACCGATTTTGATGTAACCCATTCCAATATTCAATTTTTAGGAATAGGGTTTAGTCCATCCTTACAAGCCAGAAATTTGTTCAAAGGTGCAGAAAACCTGAGCATTTCAGGAAGGATAAGCATCTGTCTCTTATACACATCTGACGCT
>OJIO01001523.1_pt1 | contig 9933 bp, 12 predicted proteins | sample 1595621 | NCBI WGS metagenome assembly OJIO01 (sample SAMN05416776, study PRJEB24817) | seawater metagenome | isolation source: Sea water | place: Canada:Atlantic | collected 2013-07
GGGTAATGGCGATTTCCATCGAGGGCGACCATGATCGCACCGCCAAACAAGACGAGATCTGTGCAGCGGCTGATGCGGTCGACACAGGTGGCGGCGTTGTGCTTGTGACCGATATCTTTGGCGGCTCGCCCTCGAACCTGTCGCTGCGCGCCTGTCGCCCGAATGATCGGCGCATACTCTACGGTGCGAACCTGCCGATGCTGATCAAGCTGGCCAAGAGCCGACACATGCCGTTGCCCGATGCGGTGCGCGCAGCGCTTGAGGCAGGGCGCAAATACATCGACAGCCATAATGTATCAGAAGAGTAGGAAGGCAGGGGCGAGCATGGACAAGGTGATCCGCCGGATGGAGATCGTCAACGAAAAGGGGTTGCACGCCCGCGCCGCGGCCAAATTGGTCGAGGTGGTCGAGGGTTTTGACGCCCGTGCAGAGGTCTCTTGCAATGGCCAATCCGCCTCGGGCGATAGCATCATGGGGCTTTTGATGTTGGCAGCGGCCAAAGGAACCACTATTGACGTCGAAGTCGTTGGGCCGGATGCAACCCCTCTGGCAGAGGCGGTTTCGGCACTGGTTGCCGACAGGTTTGGCGAAAGCATGTAAGCGCGCGGGATCGGGAAGTCGCGACACGAGCGGGACAGGAACAAAGCAGTGAACATCAAGGCGCAGCCAGAGTCCGGCACAGAGACGGGCGATACGGTCCTCTATACTAAATACGACCGCCGCAGCCTGACCTATGCCAATAGTTTTGACAACGGGCTGACTTCGTTCATCATCCGTGTGATGGAATGGATGACTGGCAAGATCACCATCCTGCGCATGATCCGCAAATTCGAGAAACGTGGTGCGCCAACCGGTCAGGCGTTTTGGCGCGCGGCATTGGATACCATGGGTATTCCCCTGCTGACCCCGGATGAAGAAGTGGCGCATATCCCGCTTGAGGGGCCGGTGGTGGTGGTGGCCAACCATCCGCATGGTCTGGTGGATGGGATGATCCTTGCCGATCTGATCGGTCGGCGGCGGAGTGATTACAAGATCCTCACCCGCGCGCTTTTGACCGGGATCGACGAGGTGGCGGCCTCTTACATGATCTCTGTCCCGTTCCCGCACGAACCCGATGCACAGCGCAAATCGGTCGAGATGCGTGCCAAGGCGATGGCGCATCTCAAAGAGGGTGGCGTTATCAGCGTATTTCCTTCGGGCGTCGTGGCCTCAAGCGATACGATGTTTGGGCCTGCGATAGAACGGGAATGGAATGTCTTTACCGCGCAGATGATCCGGCGGTCCGGTGCGCGCGTCGTGCCGATCTTTTTTCCGGGGGCGAATTCTCGCTGGTATCAGATCGCCAACCGCACGTCTGCCACCCTGCGGCAAGGTTTGCTTTTGCATGAGGTCGTGCATAGCTGCAACAACGCCCAAAAGCCGGTTGTAGGTGCGCCGATCAGCGACGAGCGCATGGCGATGCTGGAAAGCGACCCGCGCGGTTTCATGGAATGGCTGCGCGCCCACACGCTCTCATTGGGCGATAGCAGCAAGTAACGCTCACCGCGTGGGCACGGGCACTTCTCCGCGATAATCGTAGAACCCACGCCCGGTCTTGCGCCCGAGCCACCCAGCCTCGACATATTTCGTCAAGAGCGGGCAGGGGCGATACTTGGTATCCGCCAGACCGTCATGCAGCACATTCATGATCGCAAGACAGGTATCAAGCCCGATGAAATCCGCCAATTCCAGCGGCCCCATCGGGTGATTGGCCCCAAGTTTGAGGGACTCGTCGATGGATTTGACGTTTCCAACCCCTTCATAAAGCGTGTAGACGGCCTCGTTGATCATCGGCATCAGGATGCGGTTGACGATGAAGGCCGGAAAATCCTCGGCAGAAGCCGCGGTCTTGCCCAGTTTCTCGACCACGGCGAGACAGGCGTTGAACGTGTCCTTGTCCGTGGCGATGCCCCGGATCAGTTCCACCAGTTGCATAACTGGCACCGGGTTCATGAAATGAAAGCCCATGAATTTCTCGGGCCGGTCGGTGCGGCTCGCAAGCCGCGTGATCGAGATCGACGAGGTGTTCGAGGTCAGGATCGTATGCGGCTCCAGATGCGGCAAGAGTTCATCAAAGATTGCCTGTTTGACTGCCTCGCGTTCGGTCGCGGCTTCGATCACCAGATCGGTCTTGCCCAGGTCGGTCAGGGTCTGGGTGGTGGTGATCCGCGCTAGTGCGGCCTCCATCGTGTCTTGCGCGATCTTGCCCCGGCTGACTTGGCGTTCCATGTTCTTGCGGACGGCCGCCATGGCACGATCCAGCGCCTCGGCGCTGATGTCGTTGAGCAGCACATCGTAGCCCGCAAGAGCCATCACATGGGCGATGCCGTTGCCCATCTGGCCCGCGCCAACCACACCGATTCTCGTGATGTCCATCCGCCCGATCCCTGTCCGATTGCTGCAGCAGCATAGGCCGCAGCGGGCGTAGGCCGCAAGGGCATGGGATAGGTAAAATAATCCGCGAATTGGTCGTTTAGCGATTTAGCAAGAGGAATCGTCCACCCTTTCCATGGGTGAGTAGATCAAGGTGGGTAACATGGGATTTGAACGCTTGGGGCATAGGCCCCTCGACTATCGGCCTGTCCGGTATGACGGGTCAAAATTGGTATTTCGCGGCCCGCAGCGCCGCTTGACGGGGGATTTCGTGGCCTGCCTTGGCGGCACTGAAACCTATGGCACCTTCATTGACCGACCCTATCCTGATCTGATGGAGCGATCCTTGGGAACGGCCTGCGTCAATTTCGGCTGGCCAAATGCGGGTGTCGATGCCTTTCTCAAGGATGAGGGCCTGCTTGATTTGGTGTCAGCCGCGCGCGCCGTGGTGTTGCAGGTGCCGGGGGCGATCAACCTTTGCAATCCGTTTTACAGGGTGCATCCGCGCCGCAACGACCGCTTTCTAGAGGCGAGCCCGCGCTTGCGCCGCCTCTATCCCGAGGTCGATTTTACCGAGTTCCACTTTACCCGCCACATGATGCAGCGCTTGGCGGATATTTCGCCTGACCGTTTTGCGGTGCTGCGCGAAGGTCTGCAAGAGGTCTGGGTGGCGCGCATGCAGGCGTTGCTTGAACGGATGACTGCGCCAGTCGTGTTGATGTGGTTCTCGCGGCATCTGCCCGGCCTTGGGCATGAGGCAGCGGGCATCGCGGACGATCCTGCCTTCGTCAGCCGCGCCATGCTACGCGCTGTGGGGGCCCGTGCGGCCCATGTGGTTGAGGTGGTGATCAGCCCCGAGGCCTGTGCGCAGGGCACACGCGGCATGCGGTTTGATCCGATGCAAGAGGGGGTCGCCGCCGATCTGCCCGGTTTGCTGGCCCATTCCGAGGCATCGCGTGCCCTGTCGCCGGTGTTGGAAACCTTGTTGCGCAAATAAAGAACCCGCGCCGATCAGGCGCGGGTGTGGGTTTCGCTTTGCCGCAGATCAGAGCTTTTTGGTCAGTTCCGGCAGGGCGGTAAAGAGGTCAGCGACAAGGCCGTAGTCGGCCACTTGGAAAATCGGCGCTTCTTCATCCTTGTTGATGGCGACGATGATCTTGCTGTCCTTCATACCAGCAAGATGCTGGATCGCGCCGGAAATGCCCACGGCGACATAGAGGTTGGGGGCCACGACTTTGCCGGTCTGCCCAACCTGCCAGTCGTTCGGGGCATAGCCCGAGTCGACTGCGGCGCGAGAGGCCCCAACAGCGGCTCCTAGCTTGTCCGCAAGCCCTTCGATCAGTGCGAAATCGTCCTTGGAGCCGACACCGCGCCCGCCCGACACCACGACGCCCGCCGAGGTCAGTTCAGGGCGATCAGAGGCCGCAACCTTGTCTTCGATCCATTCCGACAGGCCGGGGTTCGGCGTGGCCGAAATTGTCTCGACCGGTGCTGCGGCCTGTTCGCCCGCTGCGTCAAAGGTCGAGGTCCGGAAGGAGATGACTTTTTTGCCGTCGCGCGATTTAACCGTCTGAATCGCGTTGCCGGCATAGATCGGGCGCTCGAACGTATCGGCATCGACCACGCCTGAGGCGTCCGAAATCACCATCACATCCAGGAGTGCGGCCACGCGCGGTAGCACGTTCTTGGCGTCCGTGGTCGCAGGGGCCACGATATGGCTATAGTCGCCCGCGAGGCTGACGATCAGCGCCGCTGTGGGTTCTGCCAAACGGTGCCCAAGCGAGGGATCCTCGGCCACCAGCACCTTTTTGATACCGGCGATTTTGGCCGCCGCAGCACCAGCCGCCGCCGCAGAGGCGCCACAGCAGAGCGCGGTCACATCGCCCAGTTTGGCCGCGGCGGTGACGGCCTTGGCTGTGGCGTCGAGCGCCAGTTCCCCATCGGTGACTTCGGCGAGAAGAAGAACAGACATCATACGGCTCCCACTTCCTTGAGTTTCGCAACCAGCTCGTCGACCGAGCCGAGGATCACACCGGCTGCGCGCGAGGCGGGCTCTGATGTGCTGGTGATTTCAAGCCGGGGCGTGACATCGACGCCGTAATCGGCGACGGTTTTCTCATCCAGCGGCTTTTTCTTGGCCTTCATGATATTTGGCAGCGACGCATAGCGCGGCTCATTGAGGCGCAGATCAACGGTGACGATGGTGGGGGTCTTGACCTTGATGGTCTGCAAGCCGCCATCGACCTCGCGGGTGACGAGGGCTGAGTCGCCGTCGAGATCAAGCTTCGAGGCGAAGGTCGCCTGCGACCAGCCCAGAAGCGCCGAAAGCATCTGGCCAGTGGCGTTCATGTCATTGTCGATCGCCTGCTTGCCACAGAGCACGAGGCCGGGCTGCTCTTCCTCGACGATCTTCGCAAGGATCTTGGCCACGGACAGGGGCTCGATATCCTGATGCACATCGTCGGCGGCAATCACTAGGATCGCGCGATCCGCGCCCATCGCCAGCGCCGTGCGCAGGGTTTCTTGCGCCTGTTTTACGCCGATGGAAACCGCGATTATCTCATCGGCTTTACCCGCTTCCTTGAGGCGGATCGCCTCTTCAACGGCAATCTCGTCAAACGGATTCATCGACATCTTCACATTCGCAAGATCGACACCGCTCCCGTCCGCCTTGACACGAACCTTCACGTTATAGTCGATCACACGCTTGACAGGCACAAGCACCTTCATTGGCATGGTCTCCTTGAGTTTGCGATTTGGCTTCAATAGATCTAGCGATCTTGGAAGCAGGGTTTTCGTTTTTCGGAGAACGCTTTCATGGCTTCGGGAAAGTCATGCGCGCACAGCAGAACGCTTTGGGCATCACGCTCGATTTCCAGTGCTTCAAAATAGCTACATTCCGCCGAAGCGCGCATCACGCGCTTGGCGGTCTGCACGCCGAACATCGGATGTGGGGCAATCTCGTGAGCGATCTCAAGCGCGCGCTGCTCAACCTGTTTGGCCGGAACGCACTCTTCCACAACGCGGAGGTCCTTCGCGGTCTGCCCATCAATCTCGCGGCCCGTGAGCACAAGCATCCGCGCCACCCCCGCGCCGGCGCGTTGCTGAAGAAGCCAGCTCGATCCGGTATCGGGACACCCGCCCACACGGGCAAAAACCTCGCATATCCGGGCATCTTCGGCGGCCACTATGATATCCGCCGACAGGGCCAAGCTCAGACCGGCACCGAACGCGACGCCGCAGACTGCGGAAATCAACGGTTTGCGAAAGAGATAGGCGGCGCGCCCACCATCATGAACCTTGTCGACCATTTCGGATGTGGCCCTCGCGCCCTTGGCGATCTCAGCCTGGAAGCCGACCAGGTCACCCCCGCTGCTGAAGTGTTCGCCACCGGTCATGACCATGGCCCGGATCGTATCGTCCAGTTCGGCCTCGCGCAGATACGTGACCAATTCCTCGACGAACGCGATGCTGTAGGGGTTCCGTTTCTCGGGCTGAAGGAAGCGCAGGATGCCCACTGGGCCATCCCTGTCCAAGCGAATAAGATTGGTCATTAAGGTCTCCATCAGGTTCCTGTCCAGACCGGGGATCGCTTTTCGGCAAAAGCCTTCGGTCCTTCGATCGCGTCATTGCTGACGTAAACGGCCTCGTGCTGCCGTTTGCCCGCTTCCAGACCGCCAGCGCAGCCCAGATCCATCGTGGCGCGAACGCTGCCTTTGGCCGCCGCCACAGAGAGCGGTGCGGCGCTGGCGATCCGTTTGGCAAGATCGAACGCCCGCGCGCGCACGGCGTCCGGCGTATTCTCGAGATAGTTGGTAAACCCATACGCATGCAGCCGTTCGATGGGCATCAGATCTCCGGTTAAAACCAATTCCATCAATATAGGTTGCGGCAGCATCCACAGCGCCGGGGCCGCCCAAGGTGAGCCACGACCAATCTTGACCTCGGTGACGCCGACACTGGTGCCCTTGAGACCGACGCGAAGATCGCAATTCAGCGTCAGCATCATGCCCCCCGCCATCAGCGATCCGGTCATGGCCGCAATGATGGGCTTCTTGCAGGCGCGCATCGTTTCATGAAAAGGGTCGCGCATTTTCATCAGGATATCGACGCCTTCATCGCGCGCGATCTGCCCAGCTTCCTTGAGGTCCAGCCCGGCGCAGAACACGCCGCAATCGGTCGAGGTAAGAATGGCCACGCGGACACTGTCATCGGCTTCGATTGTCTCCCAGGCATCGGTCAGCCCGTTCGTTGCTGCGACCGACAACGCGTTCTTGCGCTCGGGCCGGTCTATGCAAACCGTTGCAATCCCGTCTTCAATCGTCACATCGATGGGGTTCATCAGCCACGCCTCTTCTAGTCGTAAATTTTTCGGGTTTGATTCCGTGAGGGGTCCCCCGCAGCTGTTGCGCTGCGGGGAAGTTGATACTCATTCAACCGTGAACTTCGCCGAACTTTCCTTGATCACTTCCCAGACCACATCGAGATAGTCGGCGCTCCAGTCGGTCATCGGAACCCAGGTGTCGCCATCCCACTGTTCGACGCGCGTCTTGCCGCCGCCGCCGTGATCCGAGGGCGTGACGGTCACGGGGGCCATCAAGCCATTCGCATCGAAGTTTTCGATAGACTCAAAGGCCGCCTTCATGGTCTCGGGCGTCAGCGGCCATCCGTTTGCCTTGATCGCCAGCCGCGCAGCTTCGAACCCGGTCGAATAGATCGCCATTCCAGTGTTGTAATACACGTCGCGAACCAAGCTTTCAGGGCCTGAGCCCTTGCCATTGGCATAGTAAGTCTCGAGCATTGTCTTGACGATTGGCACGTCCTGGCCACCGGCAACATTGGTCCCGCGCAGGATGCCCTTGGCCTCTTTCGCTCCAATATTGCTAATATCGACCTCGTTCATCCAGTTCACCGCCAGGTAGCGGTCGATCGGGAAGCGGTTGCGGCGCATTTCCTTGGACGCAACCACGTGTCCACCAGCCAGAAGCCAGCTGATCACATAGTCAGGCTTGTCGCGTCGGATATTGCTCCAAGCGCCGGATTGGTCGGACCCCGGCAACGGAACCGGATAGAGGTCCAGCTCGAAACCTTCTTTCTCGGAGATGGCCTTCAGAATCTCGATCGGTTCCTGACCGAACGGATAATCCAGATAGATGAAGCCGATTTTTGCGTTTTCGAGATTGCCACCCAGTTGCTCCTTGATGAAGGCAACATCGTTTGCCGCTTGCTGCCAGTAAGTCGGCCCAACCGGAAAGACCCATTCGAACACCTCACCGTCCACTGCGTCACCGCGACCGACGAAAGTTTGCATCAGGATATTTCCGTCTTTCATGGCACGCGGCAGCACCGCGTTGGTCACCGGCGTAGACAGGAAGTAGAAGTTGAAGACACCTTCACGCTTGAGTTGCTCATAACATTCCACGCCGCGCTGGGGTTCGTTGCCATGGTCGCGGACGATAATTTCAACGGGATGGCCTTCGATGCCGCCGTTGTCGTTGGTGTACATCGCGAGATCCTGAGCGGCCTGCGCCACCTGTGGCGAGACGAAGGAATAGGACTTGCTGAGGTCAAAGCAGAGGCCAAACCGAATTGGCTCTTCGGCTTGGGCGGATGCGACCGCAGCGCTTGATGCTAAGGCAGTGGCAAGTGCCACTGCCTTGACGTGCTGTTTGAGTTCCATTTCTCTCTCCCTTTGGACTGAGTGCAGGGTATCTTTACTTCTTCCGACGCATCCCCCGCGTGACACTGCGTCTTCTGCCGCCATACCGTCATTAAACGTATTTCGAGGACCTTCCGGGACCACGTTTCAACCGATAACGGCATGTTCGGCAATCCCATCTATTCGCGAGTCCCATACCTGGCGGCCCCATATCTCGATGCGCGCCTGGCCGCCGTCATGGGGGTCGACCGCCACTGCTATCGAGGGCATCAGACCTCTTGCATGGAAGTCTTCCAGCGCACCAACGTCTGCGCCGCAGGAAGGCGTCGTAATCGGCAGTCTGCGGAGATACACAACCTTGCGCGCGACCCCCAAGATGATCGGATCCACCGCCGCCTGCGAAATTTTCGTTGAGCCAGTGGTATTGGGCTTGCGGAGATCGTACGAAACGCCAACTTTGACAGGCGCGGCCAAAGCCTTGGCACCGGACATAAGGCCTGCAGTCACCGAAAGAACCGCTAACGCCTTCGCAAGTGCTTGCATATTATTCCCCTTTAACGTTCACTCTTTCGGATATCAGCTCAGCCAACGCTTGCGTCGACTGTAGTGCTTGACATTATGAAAATCGGTGCCTTCCCCACCGCCGAGATAAAATTCCTGAATGTCGGAATTGGCCTTCAGGGCTTCAGCGGTGCCGTGCATAACCACTCGACCATTTTCAATCAGATATCCTTCAGAAACGATCTCCAGAGCGGCGAGAGCGTTCTGCTCCACAAGAAGAACTGACATGCCCTCCTCCCGATTGATCTTTTGAAGGATGCCAAAGATCTCGGCCACCAAGAACGGCGCAAGCCCAAGACTCGGCTCGTCCAGCATCAGCAAGCTCGGCTGGGTCACCAGCGCCCTACCGATGGCAAGCATTTGCTGTTCGCCGCCCGATAGATAGCCTGACTGCGAATTTCGGCGCTCGGCAAGCCGGGGAAAATAGCTGTATATCTTGTCTTTTTCCACATTCAGCTTTGATCGGGACATTCCCATCGGTGCGGCCGCGGTAAGGTTCTCGTCTGGTGTCAGATGTTCAAAGACACGCCGCCCTTCAATAACGTGACAGATACCCATTTCCACACGATCTTGCGCGAGCATTTCGGTAATGTTGGTCCCTTCGAACGTGATCTCACCCCGGCTGATATGTCCGCGTTCGGATTTTAAAAGACCGCTGATCGCTTTCAAAGTTGTGCTTTTCCCCGCTCCGTTCGAACCCAGAAGCGCGATCATCTCGCCCTTTGGCACCTGAACCGAAACACCTTTGATCGCCAGCATCACGTTGTCGTACAGCACTTCGACACTGTTCATCACCAGAATGGACGGGGCTTCGACTTTTTCCTGCATCGGGTTCTCTCTTTACTTTCTGAGTTGATCGAAGGGCCAGACCATCAGATAGTCCCTGATGTTGCCGTAGAGCTTTCCCAGCCCAAGCGGTTCGATCAGAAGAATTATGACGATCAGCGCGCCATAGACCGCGTTCGGGATATGGGCGAGCGTTTCAACGTTGATCTGCATTCCAAGCGATTGGCTTGTCACGACGACAAACCCGTTCACCAAGCCCGGCACTAGCAGGATCAGGGCAACCCCGAAGTAGGAGCCGATTATGCTCGACAATCCGCCGACGATCACCATCGCCAGCACCTGGATTGAAACTGTCACCGAAAACTGTTCCGGCGCGGCGAGGAAGAAGAATGTCGCAACCAGCAAGGCACCACTGACGCCCGCAATAAAGGACGACGTCGCGAAGGCGAGGATCTTGTAGTAGAAACCTGTCTCTTATACACATCTCCGAGCCCACGAGACAGGCAGAAATCTCG
>OJIO01001524.1_pt1 | contig 9929 bp, 1 predicted proteins | sample 1595621 | NCBI WGS metagenome assembly OJIO01 (sample SAMN05416776, study PRJEB24817) | seawater metagenome | isolation source: Sea water | place: Canada:Atlantic | collected 2013-07
ACGAGATTTCTGCCTGTCTCGTGGGCTCGGAGATGTGTATAAGAGACAGAATAAGTACAGACCAAAGTGCAACAAACACATTACCTGCAAGTGCTAGTATTACTGTGAAAAGCATCAATTTAGTGACCACAATTTCTGTTGATGATACAACTCCTAATGAAGGACAAACCATTAAGTACAATGTTAGTGTGACTAATTCTGGTACAGATACAGCGACCAATATTTTAATAAAAGATTTGCTTCCTTCTGGTGTAAGTGTCTTGTCATCATCAAGTTCAGGACCTTACAGCCTATTAACAGGTATTTGGACTGTTGGTACTCTAACTAGTGGAACAACAAAAACTCTTGAGATTAATGCAACTGTAGACGCAGGAACTGCGGGGTCACATATTACGAATACAATAAGTTCAGTTACATCAACGGAAACTGACACAACTAAAACAGGTGATGTTTTGTCTTCTACGATAAGTGTTACCAGTGTGAATTTGATTACAGTAAAAACAGTGAACAATAGCGCTCCAGATGAAGCTGATACTATTAAATATACAATTCATGTTAGTAATAATTCTGCTACCGCAGCAACAAACGTCAGCTTAACCGATTTACTTCCAACGGGAGTAACATATGTTAGTAACACTACATCTCAAGGTTCTTACGTTTCTGGAACTGGTGTTTGGACTATTGGTAGTTTAGCTTCAAAAGCTAATGCATCTATTGAAATATCAGCTACAGTAAATGGAGGTACTTTAAATTCAACCATTACAAATACAACTACAGCAGCAGCTGGAGATCAAGCCGATCCAACTACAGCAGGAGATGATTTAAACGCATCAATATTTGTTTCTGATGCTAACTTAGTAACCGTATTAACTGTAAATAATACAACACCAAATGAAGGAGATCTAATTACCTACACATTACACGTGACAAACAATGGACCTCTTAATGACACTGGTGTTAGCTTAACTAATTTATTACCAACCGGAGTAACATATCAATCTCATACTGTAACTAGCGGAACTTATAATTTCGGAAATGGTCTATGGAATATTGGTGGTTTAATTAACAGTACTACCCAAGTATTGAAAATCATTGCTAAAGTTGATGTGAACACGGGAGGAAATACCATAACTAGTACAACATCAGCTGCTGTTGGTAACATAGCAGATGCATCAATAGTTGGAGATGTTTACACAGCAACAATTGTTGTAAATAATAGTTCAGATATTGTTTTGGGTAAAACGGTCGACAATGCAACTCCAAATGCAGGAGACACAATTAATTATACAATCTCAGTAACTAACAACGGCCCCACTAATGTAACTAACTTAGTAATTAACGATGTGTTACCTGCTGGTTTAACTTTTGTAAATGAGTTTGCAGGAACAGGAGTTTGGAATACTGGAAACTCTACTTGGACAATAGCTTCTTTAGCCAATGGAGATACAAAAAATTTAATTATTCAAGCAACAGTAAAATCAGATCAAGGTGGAAATACAATTACAAATACAATTACAAAAACGCAAACGCAAACAGATTCTAATGTAACAATTGATGATACAACTGCAACAATAAAAGTAACCTCCGTAGATTTATTTGCTACTAAAACTGTAAACAACGCAACGCCTAATGTTGGTGATACCGTTTCGTATTCTATAACTGTAACAAATAAAACAGGTTCTAGTACCGCAACAAATGTTAAAATAACAGATGTATTACCAGTTGGTGTAACGTATGTTAGTTATTCAGCCAATCAAGGAACTTATAATACCGGGTCAGGATTGTGGTCAATTGGTACACTAAATAACGGCGCAAGTGCATTACTAATTATTGATGCTACTGTGAATACAGGAACAGGAGGAACTACAATTACAAACACTGCTTCTTCCCTACTTGTAGATCAATCAGATTCAAATACAACTGCAGATAATTTATCTGCAGCAATCACTGTCTCAAGTACTGATTTAATTACTTCAAAAACAGTCAACGTTTCTAATCCAACAGAAGGACAAGATATTATTTACACTATTTCGGTAAATAATAATGCGGGTAATAATGCAACTAATGTAAGTTTAACAGATCGTTTACCACAAGGGCTTACATATAAAAGTGATGATTCTGGATCTTATAATTCAACTTCAGGTATATGGACTATTGGAAATATATCTGCAGGAGCAACATCAACAATAAATATTACTGCAACGGTTAATTCTGGCACTGGAAATACAACCATTACAAATACAACTACTGCAGCAAGTGGAGACCAATCTGATCCAACAACAGTTGGAGATGATTTATCAGAAACGATAAACGTAGTAAGTGCAGACCTAGTAACAACCAATACTGTTAATAGTAGCAATGTCAATATTGGAGATACGGTAACATATACGTTAACAGTTACTAATAATGGACCGAGTACAGCTACTTCAATTACTTTAATAGATAAATTACCAGCTGGAACTACCTATGTTTCCGATACTGGTTCAGGTTCTTATGTTTCTGCTACAGGAGTTTGGACAATTGGAACATTAGCAAATGGTGCTTCAAAATCTATAAATATCCTAGCAACTGTTGATGCTAGTTCTGGAGGAAAAACAATTACCAATGTAATCTCACAAACGGCCAGTGCAACTCAAGCAGATACAACAACAGCGAATGATGATTTATCATCTTCTTTTAATGTAATTAGCAATGATTTAGTTACTAATTTAACTGTTGACAAAGCAAGTCCAAACGAAGGTGACACAATTATATATACGCTAATAGTTAAAAACAATGGGCCGAGTAAAGCAACTGGGGTTTCAATAACGGACAATTTACCTACAGGTGTAACGTACGTAAGTCATGCTACAGCTAGTGGAGTCTTTAATAGTGGCGCTGGAGTATGGTCTATAGGAAGTTTAGCTAAGAGTTCTGAAGCGACATTAACGATTTCAACAACAGTTAATAATGGTACCGCAGGGACAACAATCACAAATACAACTTTAGCAGCAAGTGCAGATTATAAAGATCCTAATACAACAAACAATACGAGTTCTGCAAGTATCACTGTTGGAAATTCTGCGGATATTGTGGTTACAAACAATGTTGATAATGCAACTCCAAATGTAGGCGACACAGTAACTTTTACAATTACAGCGACTAATAATGGACCATCTTTAGTAAAGAATCTGGTTATCAAAAACACATTGCCAAATGGATTAACATATGGAGTTGTAACTCCAGGTAATGGAATATGGACGTCTCCAAATTGGACGATCAACTCTTTGGCAAAAGGTGTTACAGAAACACTAACCATTAAAGCAGTTGTTGGAGCAAATACTGGAGGACAACATTTAACAAATACAATTTCTAATAGTCAAACGCAAACAGATTCAAATCTTACAGCTGATGACTTTGATGCGACAGTAACAGTTACAAGCGCAAATTTAGTAACAACTAAAACAGTTAATACTACAAGTCCTAATGAAGGAGATGCAGTTAGATACACAATAAGTGTAACTAATAACGGACCTAATAATGCTACCGGAGTGAACTTAACAGATATTTTACCAACAGGCATTACCTATACTAATGACGATGCTTCTGGAACTTATAATGTCGGTTCAGGGATTTGGACAATTGGAAATTTAGCTAATGGCGCTACTATTAAGTTAAATATTGATGCAACTGTAGATGTTGGTAAAGGCGGAACAACAATAACAAATACAACAACTGCAGCAAAAGGAAATCAAACAGATCAAATCACAGTTGGAGATAATTTAAGTGCATCGATAAGTGTTTCTAGTTCAGAATTAGTAACAATTATTAGCGTTGATAATACAACACCTAGTGAAGGTGAATTAATAACCTACGCTATTGCAGTAAATAACCAAGGTTCTAGTGATGCCACTAATGTTCGTTTAACTTCTAACTTACCAAGTGGAGTTACTTTTGATAGTTTTGTTGCACCAACTGGAACAAACTTCAATAAAGGTTCTGGAGTTTGGACCTTAGGTGATATTTCTGCACATACAACAAAAACGTTATTGATAAAAGCGACTGTTAATATAGCAAAGGGCGGAACTACAATTACTAATACAACAACTGCAGCAACTGGAGATCAATCAGATCCTAATGCTGTGTCAGATACTCTTAGTAAAACAATTACAGTTTCAAACACATCAGATATTGTTGTATCTAAAACAGTAAATAACTCCACTCCAAATGTTGGAGATACGGTAACGTATACCATTACAGTTGAAAATAAATCAGGAGCCCAAGTAAACAATTTTGTATTGACGGATGTCTTACCTAATGGTTTAACCTTTGGTACAGTTACTGCAACTAAAGGTAGCTGGACATCTCCAAATTGGAATATTGCTACCTTAGATGTAAACGATGTTCAAACTTTAAAAGTAAATGCAACGGTAGATACTGGAGCTGGCGGATTAAGTTTAACAAATACTATTTCTCATACACAAACACAAACAGATTTAAATACATCAGCAGACGATGTGTCAGAAACAATTATTGTTACAAATACTGATTTAGTTACTGCTTTATCAGTAGACAATAATTCCCCAAATGAAGGAGATATAATTCAGTATTCTTTAAAAATAACAAATAATGGGGCAAGTGATGCAACCGGAATTAGCCTAATTGACAACTTACCAACTGGTATTACCTATGTTAGTCACACCGCTTCATCTGGTGTCTACAATGTTGGTTCTGGAGAATGGAATGGGTTGAGTTTAACAAATAGTAATTCAGCAACTCTAACCATTACAGCTATGGTAAATTCTGGAACTGGAGGCACTACAATTACAAACACAAGTTCTACAGCGACGGGAAATCAATCAGATCCAACTACTGTTGGAGATATCACATCAGTAGCTATCAATGTAACAAGTTCAAACTTGGTAACTGTAAAATCTGTAAACAATGCAAAACCAAATGAAGGTGATACAATTATTTATACAATTCAAGTTACTAATAATGGTACTTCAGAGGCAACAAATGTTTCTTTAACTGATAAACTTCCTAAAGGCGTAACTTATGTAACAGATGATGCCTCCGGAAATTACAATAACACAACTGGCCTTTGGACAATTGGAACTATAGCAAACACTGGAATTAAAACCATAAACATTACAGCAACTGTAGATTCAGGAACTGGAGTTTCTCAAACAGCAATAGTTAATACTACAACAACAGCAAAAGGAGATCAATCAGATCCAACAATTGTGGGAGATGTTTTAAGCGCACAAATTAATGTTCCTAGTGTAAATTTAACAACTAATTTAACTGTTAATAATGCAACACCAAATGAAGGAAATACTATTGTATATACTATCTCTGTAGTAAATAATGGGCCGAGTGATGGAACCAATGTGAGTTTAAAAGATCAACTTCCTTCAGGGGTTACTTATGTGAGTGATGATGGTTCTGGCGCATACAATAATACAACTGGTATTTGGTCAATAGGTTCTTTTGCAAATGGAATTACAAAAACATTAAAAATAACAGCTACTGTAGATGTTGGACAAGGAGGTAACACAATCACAAATAGAACATCAGCAGCTAAAGGAAATGAATCAGATTCCGATAATTCTACCGATTCATTATCAGCAGCAATTAATATAACCTCGTCAGATTTAATTACGCAAAAAACAGTTTCTACAAGCGGTGTAAACGGGAACACTTATGAAGGTGAAGTTATAACATATACTATAACTGTATTTAATAATGGAGTTTCGGAAGCAACTAATGTTTCGCTAACTGACAATTTACCAGTTGGCGTAACCTATAGGAGTCATAGTGTTTCTAGTGGTATTTACAATATTGGTTCAGGTTATTGGTCTATTGGAAATATTCTTAATAGCGATACTTCAACCTTAATTGTTAATGCTTCTGTTGACTCAGGTCAAGGCGGAAATATCATTACAAATACTACGTCAAAAGCTGTTGGAGATCAATCTGATCCGACAACTGTTGGAGATGATCTAAGTGCTGTAATTACTGTAGCTAATAGTTCAGATATTGTGTTAACTAAGGTTGTAGATAATAAAAATCCAAATGAAGGTGATATTATTACGTATACAATAACAGTTACAAATAAAAATGGAGCAGCAGTAACAAACTTAGTTGTTACAGATGCATTGCCTAGCGGCTTAACCTATGATAGTGCTATTACAAGTATAGGAACATGGACAGCTCCAAATTGGAATATCGGTTCATTAGCTCCAGGAAAAACAGAAACAATTTTAATAAAAGCAAAAGTTAATAGCGGAACTCTTGGTTTAACATTAACAAATACTGTTTCAAATACACAAGATCAAATAGATTCTAATTTAACTCAAGATGATGATTCAGAGACGATTTTTGTTTCAAATGTAGATTTGGAAGTTATAAAAACTGTCAGCAACCAATCTCCTTTAGAAGGAGATACGATTATCTATACAATTAAAGTAAAAAACAATGGGCCAAATGATGCTACAGGAGTATCCATTACTGATGTTTTACCAAATGGAGTAAGCTATACTGGACATTTCACAAATGAAGGGACTTATAATCAAGGATCTGGTTTATGGACAATTGGTGGAGTTCTAAATGGTGCAGTTGCAACATTAACAATAAATGTAACTGTTGACGCTGGAACTACTCATAACAATATTACAAATACAACGTCAAATTTAATCGCTGATCAAGCAGACCCAAATACATCAAATAATATTGGCTCTGTGACAATTACACCAGGATCTACAATTGATTTAAGCTTAACTAAAAAAGTTATTGGAAATAATTTAATGCCTAAGATTGGTGATGTGATTAGTTACGAAATCATAATCAAGAATTCAGGCCCAAACTTAGCTACTGGTATCGAAGTAAAAGATTTACTTCCGTCAGGTTTAGAGTTTTTGAGATACAATAGTTCTAGCGCTTATGATAATGTTACAGGGATTTGGAGCGTAGGTTCATTAGTTAAAAACGATACTAAAATATTATTTTTAGAGGTTAAAGTATTAGCTACTGGTGATTACACTAATTGTACAGAAGTTATAAAAGCTGATCAAATAGATGCAGATTCTACACCTAATAACGGTATTGTAACTGAAGATGATTATGCTTGTATTTCTATAATGCCAGTTTCAATTGCTGATTTAGAGTTAAAAATGACTGTGAACCAAATTAAACCTTTGGTAAACTCTAATGTTGAATTCTTATTAACATTAACAAATAAAGGACCAAGTAATGCAACAAATGTTTCAGTTACTAATTTATTACCTTCTGGATACACATTTGCAAGTTCAAATGCAACTATAGGAACTTATGATCAAGTTACGGGTATTTGGAACCTTGGAACAATTGCATCTAATACAAATCAAAATTTAACGATTACTGCAAAAGTTCTGAATATTGGAGATTGGTTAAATAAAGCTGAGATAACAACAGCAAATGAATTTGATCCAGATTCAACACCTAATAACTCAAATATTAATGAAGATGATTATGCAGAAGTTAGCGTTTCTCCAAACATTGTAGTTTCTATTCCACAAACATTTTCACCAAATGGAGATAATATCAATGAAACGTTTGAAATTCCAAACCTACAAGTTGAATATCCAAGGTTTAGTATTTCAATTGTAAATAGATACGGATACAAAGTTTTTGTATACACACATGATGGAAATCCAAATAGCAAACCTATTTCTTGGAATGGAACTTCTTCTGGGAATATAAATGCCGGAAGTGGTGTATTACCAGCTGGTACATATTTCTACACAATTCATTTTAACGATGGTAATAGAAAACCACAAACAGGTTGGGTTTATTTAAGAAAATAAAAAACATTTATGAAAAATATAAAATCAATATTAACATTAACAATCTTTCTAACCTCACTTACGTTGTTTGGTCAACAAGATCCTCAATATTCACAATACACCTATAACATGAATGTTATCAACCCAGCTTATGCAGGATCAAAAGGCGTTCTTAGTTTGGGTATTTTAGGAAGATCACAATGGGTTGGTATTGAAGGAGCGCCAAAAACTCTTACACTATCTGTACATTCTCCAGTAGGTAAATCAGTAGGTTTAGGGTTGTCTTTAATAGCAGATAGAATTGGTCCAGTAAGAGAAACGAACTTGTACACAGACATTTCATATACATTAATAACGTCAGAAGAAGGTCGATTAGCTTTTGGTATTAAGGCAGGTTTTACCTCTTTACAAGTTAGCGTGCTACAAAGTAATGCATCAGATCCATTAAATGTTCCAATCAATAAAACTTCTCCAAACATTGGAGCGGGAATGTACTATTATACTAATAAGTTTTATGCGGGTTTTTCTATTCCAAGTTTTTTAGAAACAAGGTATTTAGAGAAATCTGGAGGAATTGTTTCAACTGCATCAGAAAAAATGCATTATTTCTTTACTAGTGGTTATGTGTTTGATATTTATGACAATTTAAAATTGAAACCTTCTACAATGATTAGAGCCGTTAAAGGCGCCCCTGTTTCTGTAGATCTATCTGGGAATTTTTTATGGGAAGAAAAATTTGAATTAGGAATCTCATATAGATTTGATAAATCTTTTTCTGGAATGGTAGGTTTTTTAGTGAATGATGACATGAGAATTGGGTACAGTTATGATATTAATATTTCTAATTTGGGTAGTTTCAATTCTGGATCTCATGAATTAATGCTGTTAATAAATTTTAACAAACGAAATTTAAAAAGTCCAAGATTTTTTTAAACGACAATTATGAAAAAAACATTTTTCTTTTTAGCATATATAATTTGTTCATCAATAGTTTTTGGGCAAGGAAAGGATTATACTATTAAAAATATAAAAGCAAACAAAAAATTTCAAGACTTTGGTGTTGCTTATTATGGAGATAGTATTGCCGTTTTTGCTTCTTCAGGTAAAAGTGTATTTATGAAAAGAGTATGGTCAGGTAATCATGAACCCTTTTTAAGTTTATATCAAGGGAAAATCGAAGAAGATGGAGAAATAAGTAATGTAACTCAATTTGGTAAGCGATTAGATACAAAATATCACGAATCTAACTTGACTTTCACGAAAGATTTAAAAACTGTTTATTTTTCAAGAAACAACTATTTCCATAAAAAATACAAAACAGATTCTGTTGGCGTAAACCTAATTCAGATATATAAAGCTGAAATAAATGAGAAAGGAGAATGGGGTAATATAGAACGCTTGTCGTTTAATAGTGATCAATATGATTCTGGACATCCAACATTAAATAAAGATGAAACCAAATTGTATTTTGTTTCTAATATGCCAGGAACTTTTGGTGATACAGATATTTTTACCGTGGATATTCTTACCGATGGAAGTTATGGCGAACCAGTTAATTTAGGTTTAGGTGTTAATACATCAAAAAAAGAAATGTTTCCTTTTATTGATGAAAATGATAATTTGTATTTTTCTTCTAACGGTTATAATGAAGGCAAAGGGGATCTAGATATTTATGTAACAAAGAAAAGCGTTAAAGGAATATACTTTAAACCCAAAAATTTAGATTTTCCTATTAATAGTAATATGGATGATTTTGCTTTTGTAAAACAAAACGGCAAAAACAAAGGACATTTTTCTTCAAATAGAAAAGGAGGAAAAGGAGATGATGACATCTACTCATTTACAGAAATTAACCCAATCCTTTTTGACTGTCCAGAAATTATAAAAGGAACAGTTACAAACTCAACAAATAATAAAGAAATAGCTTCTGCTAAAGTTACATTATATCATAATAATTTAGAATTAGCAAGTGTTCTTACTGATGCAAATGGTTTTTACCAATTTGATATTCAATGTAAGTCTAATTATAAAATCATTGCTACAAAAAAGCATTTTGAGCAAGATGAAAAAGAGATTCAATCTGAAGAAAATAATGTTATTGAATCTAATCTGTCTCTTATACAC
>OJIO01001527.1_pt1 | contig 9909 bp, 10 predicted proteins | sample 1595621 | NCBI WGS metagenome assembly OJIO01 (sample SAMN05416776, study PRJEB24817) | seawater metagenome | isolation source: Sea water | place: Canada:Atlantic | collected 2013-07
TGCCTGTCTCGTGGGCTCGGAGATGTGTATAAGAGACAGCGACGAGGTCTGGACCAATCCATTCGGCTTCACCGTCCTCGAATATTCCATCCGCTCCGACAGATTGGAGAACTGACGTTGTTGTTTATAAGATCGCTTATTTTTGTCATTGCCCTGTTGCCCGGCCTCGCCTCTGCCGAAGCCATCCCGCGTGGCGGTCCCAACGACAGCCGCGTGCGCTTGGCCACCTACCAGGAGGGTCAGGTCTACCGTCTCAGCGTCTCGCTTACCCATGTCACCACGGTCGAATTCGGTGAGGGCGAAAGCATCCGCTCGATCATCGCGGGCGACACCGAGGGCTTCGAGATCGATGGCGTGCCGGGCGGGCAGGCCTTCGCGATCAAGCCCGTCGCGCGCGGTGTCCATACCAATGTGACGGTCTACACGAACAGGCGAAGCTACTATTTCAACGTCGAGGAGGTCCGCAGCCCGACCTTCTACGTGGTGCAGTTCCGCTATCCGGAGGACGATGCGCGCCCGACCCGGGCCATCGCCGCCCAAGCACCAAACTACAATTACGGTGCCAGCGCGCGGACCGAGTTCACGCCAACCCGCATCTGGGATGACGGGACGTTCACGTATTTCGCGTTTCCAAGAAACGCACCTGTGCCAGCGATCTTCCGCTACGCGGGCGGCCGTGAACGCACGGTCAACACGCAAACCCCTGAGGACGGTGTGATCCGCGTCAGCGGCGTAAACCGCCAATGGGTCCTGCGACTTGGCGAAGAGGTGGTCTGCATCGAGGCGATCCCGCCCGCGGAGGCCGCCTCATGAGCGATACCGAGAACACCGAGCTGGAAAGGCGCCTCGCCGCCCTTGAGAAAGGCAGTGCCCGCGCGCCCACGGCGGCGCAGCGCCGGTCGCCCCTTCTCGCGCTGGTCGTGGTCCTCGTCATCGGCGCGGGTGGTGCCCTGCTTTATCTCCTCTCACAGCCCGACGAAGAGGAAGCCTTGCCGACGGCCACCCCGGACGTCTTCCAAAACGAGGGGGACGGCTTTGGCGCTATCGAGACCTTGCCCCCGCCCGAGCCCGAGGTTGTGTTTGTCGGACCGGATCCAGTCGAGCCCAACGCGGAGCTTCTGGCGCAGATCACCGCGCTGCAGGCTCAGATCGAGGAATTACGCAACGCCCCCGAACCGGTCGTCGAGGAAGACACCGCCGCCGCAGAGGCGATCGACGCGCTGACCGCTCAGATCGCTGCGCTACAAGCCGCCTCGGAAGCCGCACAGCAACGATTCCAGGACGAACTGACGGCGCGGGATCGCAGCCTTGAGCAACTCCGCATGGATCTGGAACTGGCCCAACTCGAGGCCAGCCGACCGCAACCCGCGCCAACGGGCCCCACGGAGGATGAGCTGCGCGCACGCGAGCAAGAGCGACTGCGCCGCGAGGAAGAAGCCCGGCGCATGGCCGAGCTGGAGCGCCGCGCCGCGGAGGAACGCGCCTTCCAGGAGCGGCGCATCGCCTCGCCCACCATCGCGTTTGGCGGTGCCTCCGGAGCGAATGAAACGGCTCTGACCGAACGCACTTTTGGCGAGGTGACAGATTTCGTGCTGAACGGTGCGTTGCCCTCCACCGTGACGCAGGCCGAGGTGATCGCCAATCCTTCCAACACCATCATCCAGGGCACCATGATCCAGGCCGTCATGGAAACCGCCCTCGACAGCTCCCTGCCCGGCCAGACCCGTGCCGTGGTGTCCGAGGATGTTTACAGCGTCGATGGCGCGCGCCTTTTGATCCCCCGCGGATCCCGTCTCATCGGGCGCTACCGCGCCGGCGTCGATATCGCGCAGCGCCGCGTCACGATCGCCTGGGACCGGATCATCCTGCCCGACAACCAGACCGTCCAGATCAGCTCCTTCGGAGGTGATGAACTGGGCCGTTCCGGTGTCACCGGTTTCGTGGACACACGCTTCGCCGAGCGTTTCGGGTCGGCCGCCCTGATCTCGCTGATCTCCGCAGCACCCAGTGCCGCCGCCTCCGAAGTCCAGGATGAGACTGCCGCCGACGCTCTCGAAGACGTGGGCGATGATCTGGCAGATGCCACGGACAGCGTCATCGGCGACTATCTATCAATCGGCCCCGTCATCTATGTCGACCAGGGCGCCCGCGTCACGGTCATGGTCGACCGCGATCTGGAGATATTCTGAGCCCATGTCGCTGAGCTATCTCGAAACCTCGCTCGACCGGATCGACGCCGCCGCCCGCGGCGATGTCATCGAGATCTGCATCAACCCCGACGGAACCTGCTGGGGCGAATTCCAGGGCGATCACTTCATGCGCGCGCTGGACCAGAGGCTGACCGGCGTTCAGGTCAGGGACCTCGGTAACCAGATCGCCTCCTCGGCCAATACCACGATGAGCAAGGACCGCCCCATCGTCTCGGTCTCGATCACCTACAAGGGGCGCCCGATCCGCGCACAGGTCATCACCCCGCCCGCCGTGCTCTCGGCCATGTCGATCAGCCTGCGGTTCTTCTCAAGCCTGCCTCTTGAGGGCATCGCGCTCGACTTTCTCTATGGCAAGGAGCGCAAGCTCGAAGACCTGCGCGTGGAAAAGAAGCGCGCCTTGCGCGCCGTGGTGGCCGCGGGTTTGATCGATGACGCGCTCGCCTTCTGCGTCGAGAACAAACTCAACATGATCGTCTCGGGCGGCACCTCCACCGGCAAAACCGTAGCCGCGCGCAAGATCCTCTCTCACGTACCGGCCGAAGAACGCATCGTCACCATAGAGGAAGCGGCCGAGCTTCTGCCGACCCAGCCAAATGCCGTGACCCTCATCGCCAATCGCGACGCAGAATTCCAGACCGCCGATGTGCTTCTCACAGCCACGCTGCGCATGCGCCCCGACCGGATCATCCTGGGCGAGGTGCGCGGCAAGGAGGCCATGACCTTTCTGGAAGCCATCAACACCGGCCATGGCGGCTCGATGACCACGCTGCATGCCGAAACACCGCAATTGGCCGTACAGCGCCTCGCGATCGCAGCACTGAAGACCGAGATCCCGATGACCTATGCCGACATGATCCAGTACATCGAGAATTCCATCGACGTGATCATCCAGGCCGGTCGCCACGACGGCAAGCGCGGTATCACGGAATTCTACCTCCCCGGCGCAACTGAGATTGGAACTTTCTCATGAAGACCTTTGAATACGATATCCTGTTCTTTGAGGTGAAAAAACAAAAGGACTACGACGCGATGCGAAGCGCCTTGAATGAGCGCGGCGCGGAGGGGTGGGAAGTCATCACCGCCGAAGCGGGTGACTACGGCTACACCACGTTCTTGAAGCGTGAAACTGTTGCGACGAAGGCGGCTTCAGAATGATGCGGGTCGTTGCAACGGCAGGCCTGCTCGTCGCTCTCTGCCCAACCGCTGGCGTGGCCGAGCGGAACCTGGTCCCAACGCTCGACAATCAGCCGGATGTCTGCCCAGACCAGCCTCCCGAGCCACAGTGGATGCAAGACATCGATGTACGCGAGTCCCACAAACGGCTCCTGATCCAACAAATCTATCGGGCGCAGAATATGCAACGCATCGTTGAAGCCCAAAGCTGTGAATGTCCCACGCGGTATCCATCTTGGGCAGCAGCCGAACGCGTATACGTTGAGCGTTTCGCCTCGTCCGAATACTGGGACATCGTGGAAGCGACGTCCCAATACCGGCGCCAAGCAAATGAGCTTCGACGCAAAGCCATGCCAATCTGCGAAGCCGCTGGAAACTGGTAGGGATCCATGAGTGTCGTCACCTACTTCGTGGAAACGGCCGAAGGCTATCTCAATACCGCTGCCGAGACGCAATTCGGCGCGGTCGCAGCAACGGTGGGCACGTTGCTGGTTCTGGGCACAACACTGGTTGTCATTCTGGTCTTCATCAACATGATCTACCAGTATCGCGCCATGGACGGCCGAACTGCCTTTTGGCTGGCCGTGAAGGTCGGGCTGATAGGAGTCTTCGCGGCCAATTGGGTCCAGTTCAATGCGCTTGCCTCAGCGATACTGAATGGGATCGACAGCATTGCCGGGGCCCTTGTGGCCTCTGTCGGCGGCGGATCACCAGGTCCGTCCGGTACCTTTGCAGAGGAATTCGACGAACTGATCGCAGCCCTCGGGGACTATCTGAACGCGGCGGGATCTGAGCTAAACTGGATGGCCGGTGCCTTGCTGGACACGCTCGGCGTCCTACTGCTCTCAATTTTGGGCGGGTTGGCAGCGTTCATTGTTGTGGCGTCACGGCTCATGATCGCTCTTCTAATCGGCATTGCGCCGGTCATGATCTTCCTGACCCTTTTCGAGGTGACCAAGGACTACTTCGCGCGCTGGCTTTCGGCACTCATATCCTTTGCGATGTATCCGATCGTCGTCGCTGGCGTGTTCGCGACGATCACGGGGGTTTCTCGGGCTCTTCTTGCCGAACTGGGCGACCCGGAGGGAGCCTCGAACATAGGGGCCCTTATCCCATTTTTCATGATGGTGCTGATGGCAAAAGGCTTCATCATTGCAACGCCCTTTTTGGTTCGGGCAATTTCCGGCAACATCATGATGCCGGCACTTTCGGCAGGGTTCGGGGGGAGCTATGCGTTCGCCAGAGGGCTGGCAGGTAGCCAACAGGTTTACAACCGTTACGCCATCGGGGGTGCAACCGGGGCTGAATACGCAGCCCTTCGAGCGCGACAATTCTTCGGTGTGCAAGCGTTGCCAAGCCGGCCCAACACAGCGGGTGGACCAACTGCATCTCCTGCCGGCGACGGGACCGGAACTGGCGCTCGGATGCTGGCACAGCTTTCTAGGTTGGGTCGTCTAAGAAGACGGTGACGGGCCATTCCTGCCGCCCTTCACGATTGAAGTTGCTGCGGTGCAGCTTCCCAAAAAGCAGACATTGACCGGCAAGACATCATAGGCATCCGCTCGCGTGAGCGCTTCTTTGAGCATAATCAATTCTTGCTGCAAATTACCTCTTGGATCGAGCCCGATCCTTCACCCATTTTATCTGCCCATTCCGAAACCAGAAATGTACCCAGCAGTCTTTTTTGCGCCAGACCGAAGGATGAAGGCTGACCGTCTGATCTTCATGTCTGGTGACGCGCCAAAGAGGCCTCTCATCAGGTAGCAAGTTGAGGTGCAAGATATGATCGCGGCCACATGGACACATCATCGCAGCTTGTTCCTCGAACCCATCCTCTTCAACGACGTAGAGCGTCCGCCTTCGTAGTTGCTCTGGGAGGCACTCTTTGACTGTTTCATTATGATAGGGTTGCCCAATGACATCGAGAACCCAGTCTCGGCTTAAATTGTATCGACGTCTGGCCCAAGTTCGGTATTGGGTTACGAACTTCATAGCGTTTGCTTCACACAGAATTCAAACTGACCAAGCATGGGTTCGGTGTCGCCATGCCCAACAAAGGGTGCCAGTATTTCACAAATCCCTGTTTCGGGTTCCGAGAAAAGTTCGACACTGGCCAGGCTAAACGTGACGGCCGCATGGCAGGCGTTTGGGTCTTCACGATATGCATGAAGACGTGCGAGAAATTCGTTCACTGCGAGCGATGACCCAAGCATGTTGACACTGATCACGGCTGGACGGTGACCGATAAAGCCGCGAATGTATCCATCCTTGATTTGCCGATCATGAGCGCTCGGGTCTTGGCGCTGGAGCGCCGCCTCTGACACTTCGGCCATCGTAAAGAGGTCTCTGCTGATAAGGCTTGATCGACCAGGCTGAAGATAGTGAATGGTGCCGCAAGCCTCTGTGATACGACCCTTCTCTGCGCCATTTCGCGCGGCATCTAGCCGAACGCCAACGTCAAAATACGGGATCAGATATTGGGTCGCTAAACGATTGAGAAGATAGCGTCCATCAATTGTGTCCATGCAGCCGAAAACGACGTCGCACTGCGCGACACTGCGAATGACATCTGGATCCCATAGGCTTTTAGCGATGCGGATAACACGGGTGCCAAGGCCCACTTTCTCAGCGGCATCTGCTAGGATGTCCACCTTTGGACGATTGGTCCGTGCGTCCTCAAGGGACGAGTTTAAGATGCGATTGATGTTGCGTTCTTCGGCAGTGTCGTCATCGACAATGACGATCTCGCCAGCACCGAGACGGACGAGTTGTTCTACGGTCGGGCTCCCTGTTCCTGAGGCACCAACCACTGCGAATGACATCTTTTGCATCTGGCGAATGGTTCCTTCGTCAAATGCCTGCGAATGGGAGGTCGCAAATTCAGGTACCTCGGAGTTTTCGGTTTCTGGAGACCAAACGTGAATATCATCCCCCGCGACGCTGATTGTCGAAATTTTTTTCATTGTCCCGTCGGGCCCTAATACACGGCCAAACATCGACCCGTCGGGCAGCATGACGGCACTTCCGTGAAAAATCTCTTCTTCAATCCAACCTTTCACCATGGGCAGAAGCAACTGATCGCTTTCATCGTCTATCTCAGAAAATGTAGGATATCCGCTCGGATGCGAATGTACCTTAACAACAGACAGGTGCTCGTTCGCGGCTCTCTCAAGAATAGGCACGATGACATCGGTTGGCCACGACACTTTGCGCGGTGTTCGCACTGTGCACTTGTCGTACGGAATCCCGTGCACTTCACGGACGGTTAATCGATGCCGACGATCACCATCGCGGCGGCCACACAAAAGGATGGCAACCGCTTCGTTTCCGTCACCTGGAAACAAGAAGTCGCGCAGATGCGAATTTTGATCACCTGAGAAGGCAAGAGTTACTGGGATCATTTTTCAAACTCCCGATCAAGCCAATCTTCGATAAGGTAGACATGGGTTTCGAGGCTGTCGAAGCCAGGTTTCCAGGCGTTCCGGGCTGTGCGGTGCCTTGACCAGCGTTGGTAGGTTTTCCCATCAATGAGCTGAGGTACATTTGCGCAGCCTATGGGACGCCCGTCTGAGCGGCTCAGTCCAGGTAGAAAATAGACCATGTTGAGTTCTGAATGCGGATAGCCCGCCTCCATACGGATTGCCGCGGTCACTTTGCGTTGATTGTAGCCAGGCGGCGTCGCCAAGCCGTGTATCAGGACCCATGGAGAACCATCTACGATAGTTTCCCACGGCAGTTCATAGTTGTCCAAGAACTGCTTGTCCTGTTCAGAGAGTTCAAAGTCACGGCGCAAATCCATAGCTCTTAACCCTCGGTCTGATCTCGGGGGAGTGCTTTGAATTTCTCGATCCCGGGTGCGCACAAATGCACCTCATCGTCCAGCCCGATCTTCTTTGGTGCAGAACCAGCTGCCTTAAGCCGCAAGGTGTAGTCTTTGGCCGGCAAGAGGTTCGCCAAGGTCAAAATTTCTTTGCCCGTTGGATTGGGATCAGAGATTACAAATTTTTTGCCGTTGATTTTCAGCCGGTACCCTTTCGCCAAGGGCGGCGCCTCCCCGCGGCGAGCATACTCTTCGAGATCAACGATCTCATCGAGGACATGTGTGATCCCTGTATCCTCACGATGTTTCATTGGTTGCGTTTCCATTTTCGGCTTCTCCCTTTCATGGAGGTTTGGTGAGTTCCTACTTGCAATGTATGTCGAGCGTGCTTGATATGTCAAGCAGCTTGTTAGCATGCTTGACAAACCTAGCAAAAACAGGCATTCTTTGGGACATTCCACACATGATCAGGGAGGAGCCACGATTGACCGTGACGGAAAAAGACGCCACGACGACATCCCTTGGCCAGTATCTGGCCTCGATTCGTCAGGACAGGAAAATGACTTTGCGGGACGCCGAGGAGGCTACTGGCAAGGAGGTCTCAAACGCCTATTTGTCCCAGATCGAAAACGACAAGATCAAGAAACCCTCTCCCAACATTCTTCTGGCGCTATCGAAAGTGTACAAGATTAGCTACGAGACATTGATGTCAAAGGCCGGGTACGCAGTCTCTGCAAAGAATACCAAGAGCAGAAGTTCGACGCGCTCCACATTTGCCGAGCACAATATCTCACCCGCCGAAGAAGAGAAGTTGCTCGAGTATCTGCAGTTCATCAGAAGCCGGAAGTAGCCGTTCTTTCGAAGCGTGAGCGATCCAGCAAGCAATTGCTGGTAAACTGCCTTCTCTTGCGAAGCTATGCCCGCAGGATATTTCATCCTTACGTATACCACGCATTTATCTTTTATTTTCAACCAATTAAATATGTAGTGGACTATTTCAAAAGATAGACCTATATTTAGCCCAGCAATAATTGAATGATGATTTGTGGAGACTCGTGGGCGAAATGGTAAAATTGAAGCACATTGAGGGAGACATGGTACATCTGGCGCGAGTTGCTCTATCAGGCCGCGAACAAGATGTGCAGCTTCTGCTTCATAGGTTTGCAAAGGGATACAAGGAAACCGCGCCTGAGCTTGCTTCTGAAGTGCGCGCTCTTCTGAGAGAGGCCCCTACCCGATCATCACCATTGCGCAGAAAAATTGAAGCCGCCCTACCCGTGGATACGGACACGCGCTTCCAGCTGCTTCGTGTAGAAGAACAGCCACAACTTGATCATGAGCCGGTGTTCACCGGTGCCATTGGCGATGTTTTGGGGCGCCTTGTGGAAGAGCGGAACAGCCTTGATGCGTTACTTGAAGAAGGATTGCATCCAACACGATCTACGCTTTTCGTTGGCCCGCCAGGCGTCGGAAAAACCATGGCCGCACGTTGGCTCGCGAGATCACTTGAGCGGCCTCTCTTAATATTGGACTTGGCAGCCGTGATGAGCAGCTATCTTGGTCGAACCGGCACAAATCTCAGACATGTCCTCGACTATGCAAAGTCCATGGACTGCGTGTTATTGCTCGACGAGCTCGACGCTGTTGCGAAGCGCCGTGACGATAAAACTGAAATCGGCGAGTTGAAACGACTGGTCACAGTTCTCATTCAGGAGCTCGATGACTGGCCATCTACAGGTTTGTTGGTGGCAGCGACCAATCACGCGGAACTCCTTGATCCCGCGATCTGGCGACGCTTCGAAATGATCGTTGATTTTCCCTTGCCTGACACAAAGGCAATTGAAGTTTTTGCGCAAGCGCTTTTGCGCGATCGAGCCACTGACCCTGAAAAATGGGCGTCCATCATGTCGCTTGCCTTCAAGGGCAGGTCCTTCAGCGAAATTGAGCGCGAACTTCTGGCAGTCAGACGAACCGCTGCAATCAAGCGAGACACAATAGACGCTTTCATTCCAATGATCTTATCGGGTGAGGGTTTGAGCAAGTCGGAAAAAGTCGATCTGGCAAAATCGCTTGTCATGACTGGCACACTTTCACAAAGGGCAGCACACGATCTGACGGGTGTCTCGCGGGACACCATTCGCAAGCATCTTCCGGCAAACAAACATGCGCACCAAAAGCGGGTGACAAATGGCAAAGCGTAACTTCCTTCTCGGACGAGGCGAGCGACTGGCCGAGAATGTGGTGGTCAAGAGTGGGCCAAACGACAAGGTCCCCCCCTATACCTTTTCCGAAGCGCGCCAACGTCTCCAGCCCATGTTGGAGAAGGCCGTCGAAGTAATCTCTGATTTGCCTGATGGAGCTTGCCCAGATGATCAAGCGGTCTTGGCGGTCACATTGAATCCTGAGTTCATCGCGAAGTCATATTTTCCGACTGAGTTGCTGCGAAAAACTGGCCTGACCGCAGTTGGTAGTCGGCCCAGACGGATCAAACCTGAGAAAAGGTCCAAAGGGAGAGATCCAGAACCAACTTTGACAACCGAACTGTTCGTGATGGGCGATCGCGACTCCTTCCGTTCATGGCGGCATTCTCTGCCTGATTGGGCAGATGGTTCCACGCTCGCTAAAGATTTCGGAACGATCGAAGAGATCAGTGCGCCTGATGCTCGTGACAAGATCAAGGGCTGTCTCTTATACACATCTGACGCT
>OJIO01001529.1_pt1 | contig 9889 bp, 9 predicted proteins | sample 1595621 | NCBI WGS metagenome assembly OJIO01 (sample SAMN05416776, study PRJEB24817) | seawater metagenome | isolation source: Sea water | place: Canada:Atlantic | collected 2013-07
TCTACACTATCCTCTTCGTCGGCAGCGTCAGATGTGTATAAGAGACAGCAATTAAGCTTTGATAACCATAGTCTTCAACAGTTATATCAGCAGCTCTACCATGTAAATAAACTCCAAAAACAGTAGCAGCCAAAGGATCGTAACCTTGTGTTAACAATCCAGTAATTATACCAGTTAAAACGTCTCCTGTTCCTGCTGTAGAAAGTCCTGGATTACCTGTAGAGTTTACATACATTTTATCACCTATAACTGTAATAGTATTAGCGCCTTTTATAAGCACAATAACATTATACTTTTTAGAGAATGCTTTTACTTTTTTCAGCTTATCAAAATCATTTTTCCAACTTCCAATTAATCGTTCTAATTCTTTTGGATGAGGTGTTAAAACTGTGTTTTGTGGTAGTAATTTTAAAAGTGTTTTTTTCTTTGATAAAATATTAATTCCATCAGCATCAATAACCAAAGGCTTCTTATTTGCTTTTAAAAAATCTTCAAAGGCTTTAATAGTTTTTGCTTCGGTTCCTAGTCCTACTCCTATTCCAATTGCTGTTGGTTCAATATCAAATTTTATATCAGAAATAAACTTGTCTTCAGCATCTGAAATTACCATTGCTTCAGGAAATGATGTTTGCAGTGGAATATATCCACATTTAGGTACAAATGCTGTAACTAATCCAACACCAGAAGATAATGCCGCTTTACTTGCTAAAGTTACAGCTCCAATTTTTCCATAGCTTCCTCCTATTATTAATGCATGACCAAACTGTCCTTTATGTGAAAACTTATCACGAGGTTTATATAATGGTAATACTTCAAATTTTCCTATAAGATCTACTTCTGTTTGGGTTGTATATAAATATTCTGGGTCTATACCAATATCTAAAACTTCCCATTGTACTGTATATTTTGCTGTATCTGGCAAAAAGAAAATTAACTTAGGTGTTTGAAAACTCAAGGTATGCATTGCCCAAACCACATCGTTTTCATTTTCAGGAACTTTATCTGTATGCAAACCTGAAGGAATATCAACAGATAGTGTAAATGCTTTTGATGCTTTGAAAAGTTGAAATAGTTGTTTAACCCATTCGTCTGTTGGTCTGTTTAAACCAATACCAAAAACAGCATCAATAATTATATCGTCAACTCCAATTTGTGGAAAATCTTCTTTACACTCTAATAATGTTGGCCAATCTTTAGTAGTTTGTTTAATTCTATCGTAGTTAATCAGAAAATCTTTAGACCGTTTATCACTATAATTAACGATATATGTTTTAACATTATAACCATGAGTTATTAAATGTCTTGCAACAACCAAACCATCTCCTCCATTATTACCAATTCCACAAAACACATGAATTGGTACTTGCGCACCTTGCATACGTAAGTGCAACCAATTAAAAATTTGAATTCCAGCACGTTCCATTAATTCGGTTGATGAAATACCTTGTTTTTGTGCAGTAAGTCTATCGCCTTCGTAGATCTGTTCATTTGAAAATATCTTCATATGCTTTGCCTCTGATTATACTTTTGTCGAATAAATTGGATGTTAGCTCCAATAAATGCGGATTAATTTTTTTATTTCAGTAAAAATAATACTTTTGGTAAGTATAGAATAATAAATGATTCAATCTAGTCACATAAAAAACAACTTTTCTTCCTTCATTTCTTCTGAAGGCACTACGACTATTTTTACATTTACTACAACCCTTTGGGGTTAATCACTATATATTTCTTCAGCACATATTGTATTTACATACATTTAAAAATTTACATTAATCATTCAAACGATTAACTATGAACGTATTAAAATTTGGAGGAACCTCAGTTGGCTCTACAGAAAACATAAAGAAAGTTATTCAAATTCTCGATAATTATTCAAAAGAAGATTCGCTAATCTGTGTTGTTTCTGCAGTTGGAGGTATCACAGATAAATTGTTAAAGGCTGGCGAATTAGCTCAAAATAAAAATGAGAGTTATTTAGCTGAATACAAATTAATTAAGCAAATTCATTTAGATATATTATCTGAATTAATTCCAAACCAAAACGAAGCCTCAAAAGAGTATTTAGAAAGTAAATTACACGCTTTAAAAAGTCTGCTTGATGGTATTTATTTAATTAATGAACTGTCTCCTAAAACATCAGATAAATTGGTAAGTTTTGGTGAACTACTTTCTTCATTTATAATTGCAGAAACCATGAAAAGTTATGGTTTAAATGCAGTTAGAAAAAATAGCCAAGAGTTAATTATTACAAACTCTAATTTTAGTAAAGCTGAAGTAAATTACACACTTACAAATCATAATATTAGAGATTATTTTAAAAAGGCCAATCAACGTATTACCATTCTGCCAGGATTTATTTCAACTTCCGAGTCTGATGAAGTTACAACCTTAGGTCGTGGTGGTTCAGATTTTACTGCAGCAATTGTTGCAGCAGCTTTACAAGTAAATCGACTAGAAATTTGGACAGACGTTAGTGGCATGTACACTGCAAATCCGAAACTAGTAAAACAAGCCTTTCCAATTGAGCGACTATCGTACCAAGAAGCTATGGAACTGTCGCACTTTGGTGCTAAAGTATTATATCCTCCAACTGTGCAGCCAGTTTTAGATTTAGGTATTCCTATTCATATTAAAAATACCATGCAGCCTGAAGCTTCTGGAACCATTATAACTAATGAAAACACCAACGGGAATTCTACAACTGCAAAAGGGATTAGTAACATTAGTGATATTGCTTTGTTAACGCTTCAAGGCAACGGAATGGTTGGTATTCCTGGGTTTTCTAAACGACTGTTTGAAACATTGGCTCAAGAAAAAATAAATGTCATTTTAATAACTCAAGCTTCATCAGAGCATTCTATATGTTTTGGGATTGATGAGAAAGATGCAGAAAAGGCTGAAAAAGTTATAAATGTGTCTTTTGAAAACGAAATTTCATTGCATAAAATAGATCCAATTATTGTTGAAAAGGACCTGTCTATAGTGGCACTTATTGGAGACAATATGAAAAATCATCAAGGTATTAGCGGACGAATGTTTAGTGCGTTGGGTAAAAACAATATTAATATTAGAGCCATTGCACAAGGTGCTTCCGAAAAAAACATATCTACTGTTATTGCTCAAAAAGATGTCAAAAAAGCTTTAAATACTATACACGAACGCTTTTTTGAAGATCAGTCAAAACAACTTAATGTATTTATTACTGGTGTTGGAAATGTTGGAGAGCGACTAGTAGAGCAAATAAAACAGCAGAAGAAATTCTTAAAAGACCAACTTAAAATCAATCTTCGTGTTATTGGTTTGTCTAACTCCAGAACAATGATTTTTAACGATTCTGGATTGTCTTTAAAAACTTGGAAAGACGATTTAGCAACTGGTGAAAAAGCAACATTAGAAGGCTTTTTAGAGCGTATTAAAAAGTTCAATTTAAGAAACAGTATTTTTGTTGATGTCACTGCCACCGAGCAGGTTTCAAATATTTATGCCGACTATCTAAAAGAGAATATTGCTATTGTTGCTTGTAATAAAATTGCGTGCTCTAGTGATTATGAAAATTATAATAAGCTAAAGTATTTATCAAGAAAATACAATGCGCCTTTTTTGTTTGAAACCAATGTTGGTGCAGGTTTACCAATTATAGATACACTTAATAACTTAATTGCTTCAGGTGATAAAATCACATCCATTCAGGCTGTATTATCTGGTAGTTTAAACTTTGTTTTTAATAACTTTGATGACAGTACCAAGTTTCATGATGTTGTAAAACAAGCACAAGCTGAAGGCTATACAGAACCAGATCCTCGAATTGATTTAAGCGGTGTTGATGTTGCAAGAAAGATTTTAATTCTAGCGCGCGAAAGTGGTACACAAATGAATCTTGAAGATATTGAAAACGAATCTTTTTTAACTACCTCTAATTTGAAAAGCACTTCGGTTGATGATTTTTATAAAACTTTGATAAGTGATGAAGCTCATTTTCAAAATTTATACGCTTCAGCAAAAGCAAATAATTGTCAGCTTAAATATGTTGCAGAATTTAATAATGGAAAAGCAAAAGTTGGTTTAAAAGAAATTCCGCAAGGACATCCTTTTTACAATCTTAAAGGAAAAGATAATATTGTAATGTTTTACACACAACGTTATCCAGAACAACCAATGATTATAAAAGGCGCAGGAGCTGGAGCTGATGTTACTGCTTCTGGTTTGTTTGCTGATATTATTAGAATAGGAAATAAGTAATTGAGAATCAAGAAAACAGATAAAAGATAATAGACTAATAAATCAATTCTATTTTCTCTTTTCTCAATTCTAATATCTTAAAAAAATGAATGAAATAAAAATATTCTCACCTGCAACGGTTGCAAATGTATCTTGCGGATTCGATGTTCTCGGATTTTGTTTAGATACTATTGGCGACGAAATGATTATTCGTAAAACGGATAAAAAAGGTATTTATATTACCAAAATTGAAGGTTACGATTTACCTTTTGAAGTTGACAAAAATGTCGCTGGAGTATCAGCCTTAGCATTATATGAAGATGCACAACCTAATTGTGGCTTTGAAATAGAAATCTATAAAAAAATTAAACCAGGAAGTGGTGTTGGTAGTAGTTCGGCTAGTGCAGCAGGAAGCGTATTTGCAATCAATGAACTTTTAGGCAAGCCATATAACAAAACACAACTTACTTACTTTGCTATGAAAGGTGAAGCTTTAGCAAGTGGTAGTGAACATGCCGACAATATTGCTCCTGCTCTTTTTGGTGGATTTACGCTTGTAAAGAGTGTTACTCCAATTGAAGTATTGCAAATTCCAACGCCAAGTAATTTGTATGTAACTGTTATTCATCCGCAAATTGAAATTAAAACGTCTGAAGCTAGAGCAATACTACCAAAAGAAGTAGAACTAAAAAAAGCAATTACGCAATGGGCTAACGTTGGTAGTTTGATACATGCGCTACACACTAATGATTATCAGTTAATAAAACGTTCGTTAGAAGATGTTATAGTTGAACCACATAGAAGTAAGCTAATTCCGTTTTTTAATGATGTTAAATTAGCTGCAAACACACATGCGTTAGGAACTGGAATTTCTGGCTCTGGACCATCAATATTTGCACTTAGTGAAGGTATTGAAAATGCAAATAAAGTGGAACAAGCTATTAGAAATGTATATTCAAAAACTGATATTGCTTTCGAAACTTATGTATCGAAGATTAATGTGCAAGGAATGAAAATATTAAGTTGATGTCATTACGAGGAACAATGTGAGGTGGTAATCTTATAAAAAAAGAAACAGATTGCCACAGCAAATAAATTTGCCTCGCAATGACCATAAACAAATCAACAAAAAACGAATAAGACACTATCATTAATGAATTACTACTCACTAAATAAAAAAGCACCAAACACATCATTTAAAGATGCTGTTATTAAAGGATTAGCACCTGATAAGGGATTGTATTTTCCTGAATCTATAACACCATTGCCAAAATCTTTTTTTGATTCTATTGATAATTTATCTCATTCAGAAATTGCTTTTTCAGCCATTAAACAGTTTGTAAGTCCAGATATTCCTGAAGATGTTTTAAAAACTATTATTGAAGAAACACTATCATTCGATTTTCCAATTGTAAAGCTTAATGAAAACATTTCTACATTAGAACTTTTTCATGGTCCAACAATGGCTTTTAAAGATGTTGGCGCACGATTTATGGCACGTTGTTTAGGTTATTTTAATACAAACAACACTAACGAAGTTACAGTTTTAGTAGCAACTTCTGGCGATACTGGAGGCGCAGTTGCAAACGGTTTTCTTGGTGTTAAAGGTGTAAACGTTGTTATACTTTATCCTAGCGGAAAAGTGAGCGATATTCAGGAAAAACAACTCACAACACTAGGTCAAAACATATCAGCTTTAAAAGTTGATGGTGTTTTTGACGATTGCCAAGACATGGTAAAACGTGCTTTTTTAGATGAAGAGTTAACAAGCAAAATGCAACTTACATCTGCAAACTCAATAAATGTTGCACGTTGGTTACCACAACTCTTTTACTTTATGTTTGCTTACAAGAAATTACACAATAAACATAAAGAGATTGTGTTTTCTGTGCCAAGTGGTAACTTCGGAAATATATGTGCTGGTATGATGGCACAACAATTAGGTTTGCCTATTAAACATTTTATAGCTGCTAATAATGAAAATAATGTAGTCACAGAGTTTTTAGCTACAGAACACTATAATCCAAAACCATCAGTACAAACTATTAGTAATGCTATGGATGTTGGAAATCCGAGTAATTTTATTCGAATTCAAGAAATCTATAACAACGATTTTAAAGCACTAAAAAACAACTTATCGTCTTATAGCTTTACTGATGATGAAACACGCAAAGCATTAAAAGAAATTTATGAAGATTATGGTTATATAGCAGATCCTCATGGAGCTGTTGGCTATCTTGGTGCAAAAGCGTATTTAAAGAACATTTCTAATGCACATTGTGTGTTTTTAGAAACAGCTCATCCAACTAAATTTTTAGATGTTGTTGAAGGTGTTATTTCTAAAACTGTTGAGTTACCAGCACAGATTGAAGCGGTTATGGACAAGAAGAAAAAGTCCATTGAGATTTCAACCTATGATGAATTGAAAAGCTTTTTATTAAGTCGTATCTAATCTATGAATACAATAATTCGCGCCACAGTTAAAGATGCCAAGTTACTTGTAAACATTGGAAGAACCTCATTTATAGAATCTCATGGCATGAGCGCTTCTAAAGAAGATATTGATGCCTACGTAAGTTTAAAGTTTAATGAAACTACGTTTACAGAAGAATTACAAGACACCAAAAATCATTTTTATATCATTTATCATAATGAAACAGCAATAGGCTATTCAAAGATTATTTTTGATGTTCCTCACAAAAATATTGACTATAAAAATGTTACCAAATTAGAGCGTCTTTATTTGCTTTCAGACTATCATCATTTAAAACTTGGTTTAGAGCTTTTTAATTTCAATGTGCAACTATCAAAGAAACACCAACAAGCTGGTATGTGGTTATTTGTTTGGATTGAAAATGCTAAAGCCATTAAATTTTATAATAACTTTGGTTTTAAGATTATCGGAAGCCATGATTTTGAGATTTCCAAAACACATTCTAATCCCAATCATCAAATGCTTTTAACGTACTAATTATGAATTTAACAGACTGGCTTGGCACTATTGGAGTATTACAAATACTCCTCGCCTATTTTTTAAATGTTATTGGAAAAGTATCTAGCAAAAGCCTCGCTTTTATACTACTTAACTTAATAGGAGCTTCAATGGCGTGTTTTGCATCTGTACTTTTAAAGTATTGGCCATTTATTGTATTAGAAGGCGTTTGGGCTTTAGTGTCATTATACTCGTTTATAAACTATCTTTCTAAACCTAAAATTTAGATTTTGATTTTGTCAGAAAAAAAGGCGAACTTCGTTTAACTGTCGATATAGATAATTGAAACAATCCATATCGTTGCATTAGGCATAATTTAATAAAACTGAAAACTACATAGTGATTAATGCATACGAATACTTTAAAAATCATCCGAAATTCAACAAGCTTGTTGGAAATGATTTCTTGTTCGTAGAATATAAATGTCCTCTCAATATTGAAGAGTATCAATTGTGGATTGAAAATCATTTAATTACTTATGTCATTAGCGGAAAAAAGGATTGGATTACTTCAAAAAAAACACACAAACTTATTGCTGGTGACACCCTATTTGTTAGAAAGGGTGTTTATACTACAAAGCAATATTTAGAAAGTGAATATTGTGTAATGCTATTTTTCATTAATGATAATTTCATAAAAAGGTTTATTTCAGAGAATCCAACTTTTAAAAGAGAATTCAATAATCAGAAAGAGTATAATCAAATTTTCGACATTACTACTAATGACGTATTTAAAACATTAATTGAAAGCATATTCCAATATTTAAACCAAGAAGTGGAAATGCCTAAAGAATTAGTGGAAATTAAATTTAAAGAATTACTCTTCAATATCGTACTTAACTCAAACAATAAAGAACTGCTATTTTTCTTTAATTCAATAATACAAAACAGTAAAACAACTATTGAAAATATTATGACAGAAAATTTTCAATACGATTTAAAAATACCCGATTTTGCAAAACTTTGTGGAAAAAGCATATCTTCTTTTAAACGTGAATTTCAAAATAAATTTAACACAACACCAAGTAGGTGGTTAATCAACAAAAGATTAGACTACTCTAAAACACTATTATTAGGTACAAATTTAACTGTAAGTGAAGTAGGTTATGAAAGTGGTTTTAAAAATAATTCCCATTTTATTCAAGCTTTTAAAAAGGCAGCAAAAGTAACGCCCAATAGATATAGAATACTCAAAAAAGAAGCGTAACTATATTTCTTGAACTTTTAAGAACATTATTTGGACTTTTAAGAAATCCTGATTGGCAATATAAATACAACCTTTACATCATTAGTAAATTAAAAAATGATGTGATGACTAATCAAGAATTTTCAACCAAGAATACAAAATTCATTAAAGACACTTCCATTGTTCACCAAAGACATTTAGTTCTTAGTGAAAAATATTTAAAAGATTCAACGTCTGCTTGGATTACTGATTCTGCGGAGGTTATTGGAATAAACTTACACGACCCATTTAGAACATCGGTTTCCATAAATGATAAAATGAAGGTTCCATTCAAAATTGGAGTTCATAAGGCTGTTGGAGGTGACCACGATTTTCCAAATCCTGGAGATTTACTTTGTGCTTCACTAGCATCTTGTTTTGAAAGCACTATTAGACTGATTTCTAATAAATTGAGAATAGAACTTATTGAAACAAAAATATACGCAACGGCTCAAATTGATGTAAGAGGAACTTTAATGATTGATAAATCTGTGCCAGTTGAGTTTCAATCTATGCATATTGATGCTTTAATTATTGCAAAAAACACTAATAAAAAACTCTTAAATACACTCGTAAATGGAGCTAAAAAGAGTTGTATAGTTTATCAAACAATAAAAAAAGGCATCCCAATTACTTTAAATACAAACCTTAAAATAGAAACTAAAAAACATAATTTATGAAAAAATCAATCATCTTACTTTACGGAATTTTAGCCTATGTGGTATTTCTAATTGCATTTTTATATGCCATTGGTTTTGTAGGTAATATTATAGTGCCAAAAACAATTGATTCTGGAGTCGAACCTACGTTACTAAAAGCTATTTTAACCAATGTAATTTTATTAAGTGTTTTTGCTTTGCAACATAGTATTATGGCAAGACCAGCGTTTAAAAAATGGTTTACTACTATAATTAGTCCTGCAATGGAACGTAGCACCTATATTCTATTGTCTAGTTTAGCACTATTACTAATTTATTGGCAATGGCAACCCATAACCACAATAGTATGGAAAATTGAAAATGAAATTGTTAGTCTGGTTATAACAGGTATATTCTTTCTAGGTTGGTTAATCGTTCTGCTATCAACATTTATGATTAATCATTTTGAGCTTTTTGGATTAGCACAAATTTTCGATAATCTAAAAAATAAACAAACTGCTAATCCAAAATTTCAGACCAACTATTTATATAAAATTGTTAGACATCCAATAATGCTAGGTTTCATAATTGCCTTTTGGGCAACTCCTACTATGACAGTTGGACATTTACTATTTGCCCTAGTAACTACTATTTATATTTTTATAGCTGTAAAATATTTGGAGGAAAAAGACCTTCGTAAATTTATTGGAGAAAAATATGAAACTTACCAAAAAGAAGTGCCAATGATTATTCCTTTTACCAAAAACAAGCAGAAGGTATAAGAAAAAACTATGCCTAACAACGTGTATAATTC
>OJIO01001530.1_pt1 | contig 9886 bp, 8 predicted proteins | sample 1595621 | NCBI WGS metagenome assembly OJIO01 (sample SAMN05416776, study PRJEB24817) | seawater metagenome | isolation source: Sea water | place: Canada:Atlantic | collected 2013-07
TTCGTCGGCAGCGTCAGATGTGTATAAGAGACAGCAGAAAGTTAAAGTATGTAAATATTAAAGCCAGTGTTTTAAAAAACTCAAAAAACGAACCCTACGCATATCAAACCATCATTAGAGATATCACAAAAGAACATCTTGTAGAACAAAAATTAAAAGAACAACAAAAAATAATAGTCACCGAAAGTTTAGTGTTAAAAAACCTACTAGACAATCCAAATGTTTTTGAAAATGGCAATGCTATTGTAAAAATCATCTCAGACTACCTGGGTACAGATGACTGTGTGTTCTATGCTATTATAGAAAATAAAATAATTCAAGTAGCTGCAACAAATCAAAAGCTAGATAGTGAAAACAACATCAAAAATGCATTACAAATAAATTTTGGAGAGGGTATTGTAGGCAAAGTCGCTCAAAGTAAAAAAGGAATCATTGTCAACAATACAAGTAAGCATAAAGAGTATATTGTTGATGATCAAATTAGACTCTCAGAAATAACAGTGCCTATTTTGTTAGACAATGAGTTAATTGCCATTATAGACGCAGAACATCCAGATAAAAACTTTTTCAAAAAAACACACTTAGATTTTTTATCACAAATCTCTTCTCTTGTTAGTGTTACCCTCAAAAAAAACATCGTCGAACTTGAAAAATCCAATAAAGAAATAGAGCTGGATATTACTAGAAATAGATTACAGCTTATTTTTGAAAGCTCCTCGGATGCAAAGGCTATAGAATCAATAGACGGCTTTATAGAACAAGTGAGTCATGCATTTTTAGATTTGTTTAAAATACCTGTAAGTGAAATATCTAATATTATAGGAACAGATTGTGAGTCTGCTCGTAATATGCTAAAAACGAATTTTGTAGATGAAAATTTATTTTCTAAAAGAATTCAGGAAATTGTAAAAGAAGAAGCAACCGTTATTGATGAAATGTTAGAGTTAAAAGATGGTAGAATTTTATCTCGTGACTATAATCCAATTTTTAAAGATGGAAAACCCACCGCACATCTTTGGACCTATAAAGATGTTACTTTAATTGTAAACTATGACAAATCCTTACATTTTCAAAGCAAAAAGTACAAAAGTATTATTGAGAACATGAATTTGGGCCTTATGGAGGTTGATAATGATGAAGTTATATTAAATGTAAATAATGCCTTTGTAAAAATGTGTGGGTATAGCCCTGAAGAACTTGTTGGATTTAAAGCCAGAGACATACTCTTGGACGGGAAAAAACAGGAGTACATGCAACAAAAAGTAGAATCAAGAAAAGAAGGCGTCAAGGATCTGTATGAGATGGAAATACAAACCAAAACCGGAGAAACAAAATACTGGCTTATTAGTGGTGGGCCCAACACCAATATTAATGGAGAGGTAATTGGATCTATTGGAATACACCTAGATATTACAGAATTAAAAATGTTAAATATAAAGGCAGATTCATTGATTAATGATTTAACGGTAAGAAATGAAGAGCTTTCTCACTATGCCCATATAGTATCACATGATTTAAAAACTCCACTGAGAACAATCTCAACATGTATTAATTGGCTTTTGGAGGACAATACAGAGACTTTAGACAAAGAAAGCAAAGGATACATAGATACTGTTGAAGAGGCTATTAACGATATGGATAAGCTTATCTCGAGCACTTTACAATACACAGAGATAAGAACTTCCAGAAAAGTAGCAACAAAACAACTACCACTTCAAACTGTGGTTGATTCTATTATTAGTTTTTTAACTAAAAACGAGAGAAATGATTTTAATTTCAATGTGGTAAAACCATTACCCGTTATTAATTTAACAGAAGTAAAGGCAAGACAGGTATTTCAAAACCTCATTGAAAACGCATATAAATACCGAGACCAAACCAAAAAAGGATTTGTTAATATAGACTGGAAGGAAGACAACGGGTTCTATCAGTTCTCTATCCAAGACAATGGAATAGGGATTGACCAAGAGCACTATGATTTGGTTTTTGAAGCCTTTAAAAAACTAAACAACCGAACAGACTCCAGTGGTATTGGACTATTTATTATTAAAAAAATAATCACCTCTGGTGGAGGTAAGATATGGATAGAGTCTGAAAAAGGAGTGGGTACTACATTTTTCTTCACCATACCTAAGTAACATGAATTGATGCAAAAAAGTATCAAAAAATATAATTAAAACTACACCTCTCTTTTTAGTAACAAAGGGCTCGGTTTTAGATGTATGATACCAACAAAGTGTAATAACTGCATAATTTTATAGGTTACATCAATCTCATGCCAGCGCACACCTCCAAAGTTAGGACTACTACTATGTTTGTGATGATTGTTATGATACCCCTCACCCATCATTAAAAAATCAAATTTAAACAGGTTTTTAGAAGTATCCTTTGATTTGAAATTTACATATCCAAAAATATGACCATACCAATTAATAATAACACCATGTATGGGAGCCATCAATAAAACAACTGGAAATAACAACCATTGCCAAAGAGAAGTTGTGTACACAAAAAAGAATGAGAAGTAGGCAATACTCCAGGCCAAACGAGAAACCCAAGAGCTTGCAAAATCATCAAAACGTTTCCACTGCGGAACGTTTTTAGTAAACTTTGGGGCTACTTCTATTTGCTGTTTGTTAATTTGATAGTATATATTTTTAGTTTTCCACATCATGGAAAATATATTTAAATCATATTTAGGAGAGTGAGGATCTTTTTCAGTATCTGCGTATGCGTGGTGCATCCTGTGCATTACCCCATATCCATAAGCGCTCAAATAATTTGAACCTTGAAAAACCCATGTTAAAATAAAGGTGATACGCTCAACTGTTTTAGACATGGTATAGGTTTGATGTGCAGCATATCTGTGAAGAAAAAACGTTTGAAAAAAAAGCCCGCCGTACCAAAGCACGATAATAAACAATAGTATGATCATAAGAATAAGTATACTACAAAAATAAAGGTAGTAGCAGCAGTAAACAATGAACCTAAATCAATAAATACGTTTTCTTATTCGGCTTAGCGCCTGAGGAGTTACACCAATATAAGAACTTATATATTTTAGAGGTATAACACTTAAAAGTTCTGGACGCTCTTCAAATAATGAAATATAGTGCTGCTCTGCCGTTAAATTAAGTAAAGATTGTTCTCTTTTAGATTTTATTAAAAACAAACGCTCAGCTGTTAACCTACCTATTAAATTACCAAACTGCGTGTGTTGATATACATCTTGCAAATCTGTATATGAAATACTATACATGTGAGTATCTGAGAGTGTTTCCAGCTCATACAATGATGCCCTTCTAGTTAAAAAAGAATCATAGGCGCTTATAAATTGGTTTTTGAAACTAAAGCCAAAAGTCACTTCTTTTTCTTTTAACTCTTTAGGTATATAGAGTCTAACTAGACCTTTATCGATAAAAGAAATATGATTTTCTACCGCTCCGTATTTTAAAAAAATAGTGCGTTTTTTGAAAACTCTAAGTACAAGTTTGGAAGAGAAATACTCCCAATCTGAATCTGAAATCACAGAGATTTCTTCAATATGTTGTCTTATAAACTCCATGTATAATCTATTGGATTTTAATTAATTGTTTTTTTACAAGAAATAGTAAACAATTAACTAGGGCAGCCATTTCTTCTCAAAATTTGGCGCTCGTTTTTCTAAAAAGGCATCTCTTCCCTCTTTAGCCTCATCTGTCATGTAAGCCAGACGCGTTGCTTCTCCAGCAAATACTTGCTGGCCCACCATACCATCATCTGTTAAATTCATCGCAAATTTCAACATTTTAATAGATGTTGGAGACTTACCTAAAACTTCTTGAGCCCAATCAAAGGCTGTTTGCTCTAATAAATCATGAGGTACCACAGCGTTTACCATCCCCATTTCAAAGGCCTCTTGCGCAGTATAGTTTCTTCCTAAAAAGAAAATTTCTCTTGCTCTTTTTTGACCCACCATCTTGGCTAGATATGCGCTACCATAGCCCCCATCAAAACTAGTTACATCTGCATCTGTTTGTTTAAAAATAGCATGTTCTTTACTTGCCAAGGTCATGTCACACACAACGTGCAGGGAGTGACCACCACCAACAGCCCAACCCGGGACAACGCAAATAACAGCTTTAGGCATGAAACGAATCATACGCTGAGCATCTAAAATATTTAGCCTATGGTATCCATCATCTCCTACATAGCCCTTTTCACCTCTAGCCTTTTGGTCTCCACCACTACAAAAGCTCCAAACCCCGTCTTTACTTGAGGGTCCCTCTGCTGATAATAAAACCACGCCAATGCTAGTATCTTCCTGGGCATCATGTAGCGCGTCAAGTAATTCAGAAGTGGTTTTTGGTCTAAAAGCATTTCTAACCTCTGGCCTATTAAATGCAATACGGGCCACGTTATTAGACTTTTTGTAAGTAATATCTGAGTATTCTTTTACGGTTTTCCAGTTGGGTATCATAAGTGATTTGTATTTTAGCTCAAATATAACAATTAGCAAGTTGATCCAATATGCTTTAATTTCAAATTATGAAAAACCTATTTACAATCATCGCGATACTTTTTAGTGTTGGTATGTCTTTTTCACAAAATGATTTTGAAACAAGGTATTATACCATTAATGCTAATACCTTGATAATCCCACCTAGTATTGGGTCTGTTTTGGATGAAATGCCAGATAAAATTAATAGCTCCTTCACACTAGGAGAGGCTCCAAGTTATCAAAACACTTTAAATACAAACGCAATAAGCACAAGTAATTACTGGCAACCTGTAGATATTGCTTTGGCAATGACTAGTAATACCGTTGCATATAACAACTCTCAATTTAACACCACTAAACTACAAGAAAAACAATTTGGTTTTTCTATACAAGGTAACGGCGGAAATACAAGTTTTGAATTTGGTGACGGTCAAACCAGGGTACGCAATGATGTTTATAAAGACCAGAGTACGCCCTTTTTACAAAATGGATACCAAAGGCCTTATTATAGAACAAACCCTTTTAGGGTAAATAGAGGTATTTACTATGGTAATTAATGGTATTTACACCATTTGATCTATCAGCTCTATACCATCAGGCTTGATTGCTATTTGTTTGTCTTTATAGAGTGTGCCAATGGCTTTTTTAAAGCTTTTTTTACTCATCCCTAACTCATTTTTAATGGCCTGTGGGTCAGACTTATCATGCAGTGGCATAAAACCTCCAGCTGCCTTAAGTTCATCTAATATAAAATTGGCATTAGGCTCTATACTTCTATATCCTGGAGATTGTAATACTACATCTATCTTATTGTCCTCTCGTACGCTTTTCACAAAAGCTTTCATGGTATCTCCAGTACGAATATCCTCGAAAATATCATTAATAAAGATAAGGCCTTTGTGTTTACCGTTAACAATAACATTGGCCCCAAGGTCTGTAATATGAGTTACCATAATGGCAATCTCATCAAATTTTTCTAGCGTTACAGTATCGTTATTTAAATATTTATTTGTTTTACTAGAACCCACCAACCTGTTTGTTTGCTCATCCATAGACAAATAAACAATATACCAGTTACCTACCTTCATAGGCCTTGCTTGTTCTTTAAATGGGACAAATAATTGTTTCTGTACACCCCAATCCATAAAGGCTCCAAACTCATTTACATCACTACAATGCAGATACCCAAAATCATTAAGATGTACATGAGGGGTTAAGGTAGTTGCAACTGGGCGCTCTTCATAATCAAGGTATACAAACACCTTTAGCATATCGCCAATGTTGAAATTCTCTGGTTTGTATCTATGTGGTAGTAAAACTACATTTTCTTCTGTATCACCTAAATACAAGCCGGGATCTGTTTCCCTTAAAATCTCTAATGTATTGTATTCTCCTAATCGTATCATAGCGGCAAAGGTACACTTTTCATCCATCAAAAAAATAATAACTAGTCTAATAAACTAGGTGCCCATTGGTTACAAAAAAGCAAACAAAAAGCTATTTTATATAGTCAAAATAGGACAACAGTACAGTGTCATTAATAGCTGAAGGAGTGAAAATCTCTAAAATTTGTGGAGTTTCAGAGTTATCAAAAAAAGTTGCAAGTTGCGCCATTAAAGAAGGCATGTCATTGGCGCTTTGGTACCCAAAACCATGCATTTCACTTAGCTGCTTGGCAGTTAGTTGATGCCTGGTTTCAAAAAACGTACTGAAAGAGGGAACCTCTTTAGCGTCTGGCAGAATCCTGAAGATACCACCACCACTATTGTTTATGATAATAATTTTAAAATCACTAGCAATATATTGGTTCCACAGTGCATTGCTGTCATAAAAGAAACTCAAATCACCTGTTATAAAAACCGTTGGTGTTTTACAAACGTGCGCAGCACCGATAGCCGTAGATGTGCTGCCATCTATACCGCTGGTTCCTCTATTACAAAAAACAGAATGTGAGGGGTTCATTTCAAATAATTGCCCGTAGCGTATGGTTGAACTATTACTTAACTGTAATTGAATGTTATTGGGTAGCGTTTTAAAGAGTTGAGAGAAAACCAAAAAGTCTGAAAATGGAATCTCCTTAAGATACAAATCGTGTTTTTGTAATCTTTGGTTTTTAACTCTTAACCAATCCTGTTGGTAGGTACTAATGGTTTTTTGGGTATGGGATAAAAATTCTTTAAAAAAGTGATTTGGAGAACAAGGCACATGCTTGGTCAAACAAAAATAAGTGTCAAATGCTTTTTTTGAATCTATATGATAATGAACCTTTGTCGGATAATCCCTTAAAAACTTCTTTATTTTTTTTGATACCACCATACCTCCAAAAGTGATTAAAACCTCGGGCTGTAGCGCTTTAAGGTCACTATCATCCAAAGGAGCTATTAATTGATCTATAGCAGGGAAAAAGTTAGAGTGATGCACATTAGAGGTGGTCTCTGTTAACACAACTACGCTAGGGTTTTCTGCTAATTGACTGATTACCTCAACTTCCAGGCTATTTGGAGCCAACACACCAGTTAAAATCATTTTTTTTGAAGATGCATTCCAATGGCTTGCAATTTCAGAAATAAGTGCTGGGCTAGCAGTATCTTGAATCTCAACAATTGTTTGACACTCAGGAAAAACGCTAGGTGTTTTTACAGTATCGTATAAAGGCTCAGAAAAAGGCAAATTAATATGTACAGGGCCTCTTTGGCTAATGGCAATAGAAAGCGCTGTATGTATTTGGTTTTCATTAAAACTTTGATGTGTATCTCCCTCTTTACAAGCGCCGTTAAATAATATATGATTGGCAAAGACATTTTCTTGTTTAACGGTCTGGCCATCTCCAATTTCAAGTAAATGAGCAGGACGATCTGCAGAAAGAATTACTAAAGGCACATCACTGTAATAAGCCTCTGCAATGGCTGGATAATAATTAAGTAATGCAGAGCCAGAGGTACACACTAGTGCAACAGGACGCTGTAATTGCTGTGCTAGCCCTAATGCAAAAAATGCAGCACACCGCTCGTCTACAATCGAAAAATTTGTGAAAGAGGCATCTGCTGTAAATCCTATGGTAAGGGCTGCATTTCTGGATCCTGGAGAAATAACGATATGATCAATACCTTTGTCTAAGCAGAGTTTTGTTACGGTTTGAGAGAGTATTTTACTAGAAAATTGCATCTAAGCAAAGATAGTGATACCAATATAATTATGGCAACATTGAGCCAAGTACTGATAGCATTGTGGCCATTTTATTTTTAGTTTCCTGCCACTCATCCTGTGGCATAGAATCTAGGGTAATACCTCCACCTACATATAGCGTTGCCATTGTGGGGCTTATCTTCATACATCGCAGGTTAACATACAATTGGGCTGTACTATTTTGAAGGTCTAAAGGTCCTAAAAAACCTGTATAAAATTCACGATTATAACCTTCAAGTTTTTGTATAATAGCAAATGCAGCATCCCTGGGCGATCCACAAACAGCAGGTGTTGGGTGTAACACATTGGCTATTTGAGCTAGGGAGGTTTCTTTTTTATCAAAGGCTCCCTTAATCTGCGTTTTTATGTGGTACAAAGATCCTGCTTTATGAGTCTTTGGAGAAGACACCTCTAACGTAGCAGTGATTTTTTTAAGATTTGTAGTGATTGCCTTGGTTACTAATTGTTGTTCAAAAGTTTCTTTTGAGCCCCAATCAGGGCTAGTATCACCAGATACTTTTTGTGTTCCAGCCAAAGCCATTGTTGAAAAATTAGCACCTTCACTCATCAGTAAAACCTCTGGAGAGACGCCGCACCAAATACCTGTTTTTGGATGATACCAAACATATCTAAAGGCCGCAGTATCCATTGAGATAATACGCTTTATTAATTCACTTAAATCAAAACCAGTTAAAGGAATTTCTTTTTTTCTAGTAGCTACTACTTTTTCAACTGTTTTGTTTTTTATGCTGTCTAAGATTTCAGACACATATGCAAGGTGTTTTTCTTTGTCTGAGGTGAGTTCTTGACAAAAGGGAGAATCTGTATTTAAAACACTAGGCATAGATACCTCTAGGGTTATTTTTTCTGAAAAAACCTCAGGGATACAAAAGGAAGCCTTTTTATCATCAAAAGGTGCTAAAACAAAGCCGGTATTGTTAAAACCTTTAGCACTATAATAAGTAGCATCTTGCTGTAACAGCACAGTTATTTTTGTATGCTGAGGGGCAGCGTACACTACAAATGGAAGCTGATGCTCCCAGTGTGAATTTATTTTTTGAAGTAGGGCCGTAAAATCCATTAATTACTTAACCAGGGTTAAGGTCGTTAATTTTACTAATGAGATTAATTCTTTGTCCTGGTTTTCAATCCTAATTTGCCAAAGTTGAGTAGTTCTACCTTTGTGGACTATACTTGCATGGGCATATACAAAACCATCTCGAATACTTTTAACATGATTGGCTGAAATTTCAATACCACGAATACTCACATTTTTATTTTGCAGAAAAATATAAGCGCCTGCACTACCAACACTCTCTGCTAGAGCAACAGAGGCGCCTCCATGCAATACTCCATCTGGTTGATGTACTCTAGAATTCACTGGCATTCTTGCTGTAATGGTATCTTGAGTAACATCTACAAACTCAATATTCAAGGTTTCCATTAATGTGTTTTTACACATCTGTGCACAGCTTGCTAAAATTTCGTCTTTAGATAGTTTCATATGCTTGTCTTACATTTGTAAAGTTACAAAACAGACTTTACATAATGGGATTAGAAAAACAAGTTTCTTACAAAACAACCAACACATACCAAACTCTTAACTCCTATAGCGATACAACCAAAAATGTATGGATTGTATTTCATGGCCTGGGCTTTTTGAGTCGTTACTTTTTGCGTCATTTTGAAATACTAGATCCTACAGAAAATTATATCATTTGCCCACAAGCGCCTTCAAAGTTTTATTTAGGAGAGGACTTTAAACACGTGGGCGCCTGCTGGCTTACAAAAGAAGATACTATACAAGAGACTAGTAATGTATTGAGTTATGTAGATGAAGTAGTTGCTCAAGAAAATATAGATCCAAACCTAAATCTTATTGTTCTAGGCTACTCACAAGGAGTCTCTATAGCAACCCGTTGGTTGGCCTCCAGAAAAATATCTTGCCAAAAACTTATTCTGCACAGTGGCGGAATCCCTAAAGAATTAACCCCGAAAGATTTTAGTCATCTAGATAGCACCACGCAAACAACCTATCTATATGGAGATAAAGATCAATATATCACCCAGTCCAGAAAAACAGAAGAAACACGTAAAGCAACAGCTCTTTTTGGTCCTAACCTTACCTCCTTGGTTTTTGACGGTGTCCATGAAGTTCATGGACCATCGATACTAGATATTGCTACCTGTCTCTTATACACATCTCCGAGCCCACGAGAC
>OJIO01001534.1_pt1 | contig 9863 bp, 9 predicted proteins | sample 1595621 | NCBI WGS metagenome assembly OJIO01 (sample SAMN05416776, study PRJEB24817) | seawater metagenome | isolation source: Sea water | place: Canada:Atlantic | collected 2013-07
TCTACACTATCCTCTTCGTCGGCAGCGTCAGATGTGTATAAGAGACAGGCTTAATGCCTGTAAAATTAACAAAAAAAGACCTCAAAGACTTTCTCGACAACAAAGTTGAACAATACAATCATCCTCGATTTATTGAGAGTGATCCTATACAAATTCCGCATCAATTCAGTAAAAAGGAAGATATTGAAATTGCTGCATTTTTAACTGCTACTATTGCTTGGGGAAATAGAAAGAGTATAATTAATAATGCAAAGCGTATGATGTTGCTTCTAGATAATGCGCCTCATGAGTTTGTTATGCAGCATCAAGAATCAGATTTAGAAGCATTACTACCTTTTGTACACAGAACATTTAATGGAGACGATTTTATTCAGTTTATTGCTTGTTTACAGCATATTTATAAAAACCACAACGGATTAGAATCTGTATTCTCAAAATATGCCAAACCAGATTCGTTACAAGAGTCAATACATCAATTTAAAAATCATTTTTTTGAAATAGAACATTTGCCAAGAACTCAAAAACATATTAGTGATCCTTTAAAAAATTCAGCTGCAAAGCGCATTAATATGTTTTTACGATGGATGGTTAGACATGACAATAATGGTGTTGATTTTGGAATTTGGAAGAGCCTCACTCCTGCTCAACTCTCTTGTCCTTTAGATGTGCATTCAGGTAATGTTGCCAGAAAACTAGGTTTATTAAAACGAAAACAAAACGATGCTAAAGCTTTGTTTGAACTAGATAGTGCGTTACGACAGCTAGATAAAAATGATCCTGTAAAGTATGATTTTGCTCTGTTTGGATTAGGTGTTTTTGAAGGATTTTAAGCAAAAAAAACGATTGACAAATATAATTCATCAATCGCTTTTTGTTTATGGTTTAAATTTGGTTATTAACCTTTTAACCAAGCTTTTCTTAAGTTAATTTGCAATTCATTAGCATTTTCATCTTCCATTAAAGTCTCACTTGTTGTGTATGATTGCTTTAATGTTGTTTTAATTTCAATTGGGTTTCCATCACGCTCTAACTTCACATCTATTTCCTGACCTGGTTTCCATTGATACATTTGTCCTAAAACCATTCTTACATTCTCTAGAGTTAAAACAGTTCCGTTTACTTCTTTAATAACATCGTTTGGTAGAACACCTTGTTCTGCCCAAAAACTGTTGTCTTTTACACCTGCAGAAAAGAAAATTGTACCTTTTTCTTGGTCGCCATCAAAAATAAAACCAGCTCCACTTTGGATGTAGTTAGTTTCTACTCGCGATGATTTTAATGTTAAACCAACTTTTTTGAAAAACTCGCTATAATCAATTGGTGTAGTACCTTCAACATAAGTTTCTAAAAATTGACTAACAGTTGGATAAGTCATTATTGAAATTTCTCTAATTAAATCGTCATCATTAAATGGTTTGTTTTTGCCATATTTTGTTGATAATTCCTTCATTAACGATAACATACTTCTTTGTCCATTACTTTCTTCTCGCATTAAAATATCAATACACATACCTATTAATGCACCTTTTGAATACACATTAATATAATTGTCTGCATAAGGTTTTTCTAAAATGTTTTCGCTCATTACAGTAAAACTCATAGTGTCATCAAAATAATTTGAGGTTCTGATTTTACTCATTATTTCTTTATAAAACTCATCTGGAGTAACTAATCCTTCGTACACTTGAAAATGTTGTGCAAAATATTCAGTTACACCTTCATACATCCATAAATGTTTAGAAAATGTAGGGTTTATATAATCAAAGTAATGTACATCTTCAGAGTGTACTGATAATGGCGTTACAATATGAAAAAACTCATGTGCTACTACATCGACCATCGATTTTGCTAATGCTTCTTTAGGCATAGCTTCTTGAAGTACTACAACAGTAGATGTGTGATGCTCTAAAGCACCAAAACCTTTAGGAGCTGTTTCTCCTCTATCTGCTAAATATAAAAAGATGTCATAACGTGGTGTACTATCAACATCGCCTAAATAAGCTTTTTGACCTTCCATCATTTTGTACATAGTTTCTTTTAAGCTAGCAGCTGTATGTACTTTATTTGGTGAGTAAACACTTAATACAATTTTAATATCGCCAACCATAAACTCTTCTACATCTAGTTTACCATACATCATCGGATTGTCTGTAATATCAAAATAACGAGGAGCAATATAACTTGTAGTTATTGATCTTCCATCAGGACTTGACTTCGTTCCAACATTTTGTAAAGCAGAAGAACGCTTAAAAGTTGCTGGAGCAGTAACATCTAACTCATATTGATTGGTTTTTAAGCTATCAAAAAAGCCAATAAAACCATGTAGGTTTAATACATAAACTTCTGGGTCTATATTAGTTCCTGAAGGTGAAAAAGGCATTTCGCCTCCAATTCCGCCAACAGTTTCAATATCAAACGTATCATTAACATTATAAATAAGTTTATCTAATTGTGCTGCATTTGCAATAACCCAAGTGTTTTCATCTGGATGTGTAACAGTTAATTCTTTACCATTATAATCAATAGCTTTAAAATCATCTACAAAACGACCAAAACTACTTACGCTGTATGTTCCTTGTACAACTTTAGGTAAATGGTATGTTACTGTTTCAGTTGTAAAACGACCAGGATTTATAACCACTGGCACTTTATCATCTACAACTTTAGTAAGGTCCATTGAGGTAACTATTGGATTGCTAATTGCTAAATCGTTAGTTGTTTTTTTAGTTGTACCACAACTAAGTAGAATAGATCCAACTAAAACAATACTTAAAATGTTCTTCATTATTATAATTTGTTTTTAAAATTCTTAAATAAGTAGCACAAAACTACAATCTGTTACAAGTATAAAAGCAAAGATTTTGTTAAAAAACATTCTAATAGCATATAATAACAGAACAGAATACTCATTTAGTTAAAATTCTCAAAATCTACAAGTCTTAATCTCTTATCATTTTCTATATTTGAATACTTAAAAATGCTACAAAACAGATAAGGAATGCAGTTTAAACACCCAGAATTACTTTACGCACTATTTCTGCTCATCATTCCTATTATTATACATCTATTTCAGCTACGTCGTTTTCAGAAGGTTGAATTTACTAATGTTCAGTTTTTAAAGAATATCACTTTACAAACTCGTAAAAGCTCTCAACTTAAAAAATGGCTTACTCTAATTACAAGAATGTTATTACTTGCTTGTGCAATCATAGCTTTTGCACAGCCTTTTTTGGCTAATTCAGGTGTTTTTAACGCTAAAAATGAAACAGTTATCTATTTAGATAATTCGTTTAGTATGCAAGCTAAAAGCACAAATGGAACACTTTTAAATAAAGCAATACAAGACATTTTAGAAAACGTTGATGAAAATGAGCAAATTACATTGTTTACAAACGACAATACGTTTATAAATACCAGTATTAAGGCTATAAAAAATGAATTAATCCAATTAAAACATTCACCTAATCAATTAGCTTATGAAGCTGTTATACTTAAAGGAAAGAAAGCGTTTTCAAAAGATAAAAGCAGCATTAAAAACTTAGTATTAATATCAGATTTTCAGCAAAATAAAAAGTCGATAACTATTGAAAAAGATAGTTTAGTGAACTTCAAACTTGTTCAATTAAAACCAGAATCAGTAAAAAATATAGTTGTAGATTCTGTTTTTATTTCTAAAGTTGATATAGAGAACATTGAATTAACAGTAAATCTTAAAAATTATGGCGATGAAATAGAAACGCTTCCTGTTTCGCTATATAAAAACGATAATTTAATGGCTAAAAGTTCGGTATCTATTAAAAATGATGCTTCTACAATTTTTACAATTCCTGCTAATACTTCGTTTAATGGTAAAATTATAGTTGAGGATATAGGACTTCAGTATGACAATGTGTTGTTTTTTAATATTAACAAACGAGATAAAATTAGAGTATTATCGATTAATGAATCTGATGATACCTTCTTAAAAAAAATATTTACTGACGATGAGTTTGTTTATACCACTAACCTATTTAATGAATTAAATTATAATACTATCGATAACCAAAATTTAATAGTATTAAATGAACTTAAAGATGTTCCTGCGTCGTTAATCACAGCACTAAAATCATTTACTGATGATGGAGGAAACATATTAATAATCCCTTCAAATAATATTAGTTTATCGTCTTATAATCAATTGCTTATAAATTATAATTTACCAAATTATAATTCAATTAATCCAATAGAAAAACAAATTACATCTATTAACTTTTCTCATCCGTTACTAGCTAATGTTTTTGATAAAAAAGTAAATAATTTTCAGTACCCAAAGGTGAATTCTTTTTATCCTTTTGGAAGTTCAAATGGTTCTACAATTCTTAATTATGAAGATGGCTCTTCATTTTTAACCCAATCTAATAATGCTTATGCATTTTCCGCCCCAATAAATGAAGAGAATTCAAATTTTAAAAACTCGCCTTTAATTGTTCTAGTTATTTATAACGTTGGAAAGCAAAGTTTAAAGCTCCCTAAGCTTTATTATAACATTGCTCAAGAAAATACTATAGATATAAACACCAAACTGCTACAAGACGATATTCTAACACTTACAATTAATGATATATCTGTTGTGCCTTTACAACAAACCTATACTAATAAAGTAGAGTTAAAAACAAACGAATCACCTGATATAGCTGGTGTTTTTGAAGTAAAAAACAAGAACAATAACTTGCAAAATTTGAGTTTTAATTTTAATAGAAGCGAAAGCCAATTGAGTTACTATGATATGGCTTCAAATAACAATATTGATGTCAATTCATCTATAGCAACAACTATTGATGATATAAAAAGTGTTACTAATGTTAACGAGCTATGGAAATGGTTTGTTATTTTTGCACTAGCTTTTTTAATTATTGAAATGCTCATCTTAAAATATTTTAAATGAACGTACTCATAAAATCTGCAACTATAGTTGATTCCAAAAGCGATTTTCACAATCAAACTTTAGACATTTTAATTGAAAGAGGAGTTATTACTCAAATTTCAAAGCAGATAAAAAACCCTAAAAATTACAAGGAAATAAAACTCGACAATCTTCATATTTCGCAAGGTTGGTTTGATAGTAGTGTTAGTTTTGGAGAACCAGGTTATGAAGAACGCGAAACTATTGAAAACGGACTTAAAACAGCTGCTTTATCAGGGTTTACGTCTGTTGCAGTCAACCCAAATACTAATCCAGTAATTGATAGTAATTCTGATGTTTCATTTTTAAAAGGAAAAGCGAACGGAAACGCAGTTGCACTCTACCCTATTGGAGCACTTACAAAAGACAGCAAAGGAGAAGATTTGGCTGAGTTGTTTGATATGAAAAACGCTGGCGCTATAGCTTTTGGCGACTACCAAAAGCCTATTTGCAATCCTAACTTAATGAAACTTGCATTACAATATGCTAGTAATTTTGAAGGATTAGTATATTCTTTTCCGCAAGAATCTAGAATTTCTGGACTCGGAGTAATGAACGAGAATGTAACAAGTACCTCTCTTGGATTAAAAGGAAATCCAACTTTAGCCGAAGAATTACAAATTGTCAGAGACCTGTTTCTTCTAGAATATACAGGTGGAAAACTTCATATTCCAACAATTTCAACAGCTAAATCTATAGAACTGATTAGAGAAGCAAAACAGAAAAAATTAAATGTTAGTTGTAGTGTTGCAATACATAATCTAGTACTCACTGACGACGAGTTACACACCTTTAATACAAACTTGAAAGTATTACCACCTTTACGAACTAAAGATGATTGCAACGCACTTATTGAAGGTTTAAAAGATGGTACTATAGATATGGTTACAAGCGACCATAATCCAATAGATATAGAGCACAAAAAAATAGAGTTTGATTATGCAAAATACGGAACCGTTGGGCTGGAGTCTGCCTTTGGAGCTTTAAATACAGTGTTTACAATTAAAAAAACCATTGATTTGCTAACTAAAGGCAAAGAAAGATTCGGGATTTCATCTCACAGTATATCTGTTGGAAACAAGGCAGATGTAACACTTTTTAATCCAAATATTGAGTTTAGTTTTACTAAAGAAAATATATATTCAGCTTCAAAAAACTCTATTTTTGAACAGCATAAACTTAAAGGAAAAGTTTATGGAATACTATCAAATAATCAACTTATATTAAACTAATTATAATGACAGATCAAACGATTCAAGAAGGAAAAACCTTAGCAATTGTTAGCTATTTTACACTAATAGGTACACTTATAGCTTTTTTTATGAATAATGAAAAAAGAAACCAATTTACGGCTTTTCATACAAGACAAGCTTTAGGTTTATGGCTATTAGAAATGATTTTAGGATTTGTTGTTAGCGGTTTTGATAACTGGATGATTACTTACTCTTTTTGGATATTTATTGCTGTTTTATTTTTGTATGCAATTTTTGGAGCAATTACTGGAAAGTTATACTCTGTGCCTTTATTAGGTGATTTTTTTCAAAAATTATTTAAAAATATAGGCCAATAGAATGAATAGTTCATTACACCACATTACAAGACCTTCAACTTTAAAAGAAAACGCACCACTACTTATTATGTTTCATGGTTATGGTAGTGATGAAAACGATTTGTTTTCTTTTGCAACTGAGTTACCTGAAGAACTTTTTATTATTTCTGTAAGAGCACCTCATGCAATGCAGCCTTATGGCAATGCTTGGTATGCTATTAATTTTGATGCAGAAATGAATAAATGGAGTGACGATGAACAAGTAAAAGCATCTAGAGATTTAATAGCTAAGTTTATAGATGAAGCTTGCCATAACTACCCAGTAAATCCTAATAACGTTACACTTTTAGGCTTTAGCCAAGGCACTATATTAAGCTATGCTGTTGCACTTACATATCCTGAAAAGATTAAAAATGTAATAGCTTTAAGTGGTTATATAAATAAAGATATATTGCCAGAGCATCTAGATTCAAAAAATTACTCGCATCTTAATTTTTATTGCTCACATGGAAGTGTTGATCAAGTAATACCTGTAGATTGGGCAAGGAAAACACCTCAATTTTTAGATAACTTAAATATAAAACACAAATATTCTGAATTTCCTGTTGGACATGGTGTAGCACCACAAAATTTTTATGAATTCAGAAATTGGTTAGAAGATAAAATTTAGTTTATTGGATATAAAAAATACTCAACCAATTTAAATTTAAGTTCATTCCCTTCTATTAATTCGTAAGTGATAAATAGTTCTCCCCAATGTTTACCATCACTAAAATTAGCAATTATCCATTTGTGATTAAGTAACCTAACATTATTTATTAGAATTTTACCATCTGTCATAGATACATAAGGCACAATTGGGTGATCGTCTCCTTTATAGTTGTTAAGCTTATATAGCTCGTCTTTTATAAAAGGAATCAATTCTAACGAGTTATAACCTTTATCATCAAAATAGCTTAATGCATCATCATTGAATTCTAAATTAAAAAGCTTTAAATCAGAGTTTTCATTTTGCAGACTAGCAATAGAATCTTTATATGATTGTTCTCGCTGTTCAAATTTTGTGAATTTAGTCTCGTAAGATTCAAAAATGTTCTTCGAATTAACGAATTGAAAAATCAATAGTAAGACTGAAAAAATGAACAAATACATGAAAATTTTATTCTTCATAAGTTATAAAGTTATTTGGAGGTTATCGTATGCTAAAAAAACGTTTTTAGGAAGCCTATGTTGTACTTCATCGTGAAATCCTAGTAAGTGGCTAATATGCGTTAAATATGCTTTTTCTGGTTTTACTTTATCAATAAAAGCAAGAGCTTCATCTAGATTAAAGTGCGACACATGCTGCTCTTCTCTTAAAGCATTAACAACTAACACTTTTACACCTTTTAATTTTTCAATTTCCTTATCTTCTACAGTTTTCATATCTGTTAGATAAGCAAAATCATTAAATCTAAAACCAAAAACCTGTAGCTTATAATGCATACCATTAATTGGAATAACATTAATACCACCAAGTGTAAATGGTTTATTCTCTATTTGATGTGTTGTAACTCCTGGAGCACCAGCATATTTATTTTCTGTTTCAAAAATATATTCAAATCGGTCTTCAAGGGCTTTTATCACTCTTTTATGTGCATAAACAGGAATATCTCCTTGCTTAAAATAAAATGGTCTAATATCATCTAAACCAGCTGTGTGATCAGCATGTTCGTGTGTAAAAACAATGCCATTTAGCTTAGTGCATTTAGCATTTAGCATCTGTTGTCTAAAATCAGGGCCACAATCAATTACATACACATAATTGTCCCACTCTATAAGCACAGATACTCTTAAACGCTTGTCTTTTGGGTTAGAACTTAAACATACAGGATGAGAGCTTCCTATAACTGGAATTCCTTGAGATGTTCCTGTGCCTAAAAATGTAATTTTCAAGAGTGTTAAGTTTACAACAAAAGTAAGTTTATTTTTTTGTTTAAGTAAGCAAATTAATACCTTTGTACTGTATTAATCTCAAGCTATAAAATGGAAATTACCCTAAAAGGAGATAAAGAATTTGATGAAATTCCTTCTCTAAAAACTAAAGCACTCCGAATAAATCTAAATGAAAACATTTATGGAACCTTTGCCGAAATTGGTGCAGGTCAAGAAACTGTACGTCATTTCTTTAGAGCTGGTGGTGCTTCTGGGACAATTGCAAAAGCTATGTCTGCATATGATAAAGACTTTAGTGATGCTATTTATGGTATTGAAGATGATGGTCGTTACGTAACTGAAGCTCGATTACGCAAAATGCTAACTCATGAAATTGATTTAATTGAAGAGCGTATTACTAGAGATAAACATCCTAACAAAATGTTCTTTTCGTTTGCTAATACTGTAGCTACAATAGATTTTGCAAAAAAATATAAAGGACATGGTTGGGTTGGTATAAAATATCAAATTGAGCCAGACCAAGACTATAACGAGATTATTTTACACTTACGTTTTAAAGAAAACGACGCGCGATTACAACAAGAAACACTTGGTATTTTAGGAACAAATCTTATTTATGGTGCTTTTTATAAATATGATGTTCCAAAAAAATTACTTCGTTATTTATATGACCATTTAGATAAAGACCAAATAGAGATTGATACTATTAACTTCTCTGGTCCTGTATTTAAAGATGTTGATAATCGTTTAATGAGTTTACAGCTTGTTAAAAACGGAATGACAGATGCCGTAATGTTTGCTCCTGATGGTAATAATGTATTACCAGCAAGAGTACTTTATAAAAAGAATATTTTAGCGCTTCGTGGTAGTTTTAGACCTGTAACTAAAGTAAACATTGATATGTTTGAAAAATCATATGATATGTTTGTTAAAGAAAACAAGGTTGATGTAGAGAACACTCAAGTAGTATTTGAAATTACTTTATCTAACTTACGTGCTGAAGGCGAAATTGATGAACAAGATTTCATGGATAGAGCTGAATTGTTATGTTCTTTAGGACATACAGTTCTTATTTCTAATTTCCAGGAATATTATAAACTCGTTGAATATTTCTCTCAATACTCAAAAGCTCGTATGGGATTGGCTATGGGAGTAAATAATTTAGTTGACATTTTTGATGAAAAATACTATCGTCACTTAAGTGGAGGTATTTTAGAAGCATTTGGTAAACTGTTCTTTAAAGATTTACGTGTTTATCTATACCCAATGGAGAATGAAGATGGAACAATCACTAATAGCGAAAACTTAAAAGTTCATCCACGTATGAAAGAATTATATAAATTCTTTAAATACAATGGTAAAGTTGTAGATATAACGGATTATGATCTGTCTCTTATACACATCTGACGCTGCCGACGAAGAGGATAGTGGAGATCT
>OJIO01001535.1_pt1 | contig 9860 bp, 10 predicted proteins | sample 1595621 | NCBI WGS metagenome assembly OJIO01 (sample SAMN05416776, study PRJEB24817) | seawater metagenome | isolation source: Sea water | place: Canada:Atlantic | collected 2013-07
GGCATACGAGATTTCTGCCTGTCTCGTGGTCTCGGAGATGTGTATAAGAGACAGTTAAAACTGCTAGCTCAAGAAACGCGCACCATTATTTTTTACGAGTCACCCCACAAGCTTTTAAAAACCTTAGCGCAAATCATCGAGTATTTTGGCGAAGACCGCCCCGTGTCTGTTTCAAGAGAAATATCCAAACTACATGAGCAAACCATTAGAGGAACCGCCCAAGAGGTGCTATCTGTATTTGAGGCTAAAGCTCCAAAAGGAGAAATAGTACTCATTGTTGGAGCAAAAAAGTAAATAGCCTTATCAATTAAAGATGTTTTCCTTCTTCCCAGCCGTGCTTTCCAAGGTGTTGCTTGCCACTCTGCACTGCGCCAGTTTCAATAGTGGTACCCATAGAGTCATTCCAGCGGTTTAGATACCCAAACAAAGAGATAACTCCTAACATTTCTACAATCTCTCCCTCATCCCAGTAGGTATAGAGCCGCTGCTTAATTGCCGCGTCTACTGTGTTGGGTACTTGTGATGCTTGCAATGAAAAATCAAGCGCAGCTCGCTCGGCCTCGCTAAAAGCCTCGTGTGTTCTGTAGTCCCAGATATTATCTAGTTGTTCTTTCTCTGCGCCATAGCGCTCAGCGGCTCTTATGGCATGGGCTTGACAATACCTACACCCTGTTGCGTTACTACTCACCCAAGCAATCATTCGCTTTAGAGATGAGCTAACACGGCCATCGTTTGCCATTACTGCTTTGTTAAGGTTTATAAAAGCCTGGCTTATAGCAGGCCTTCTTTGCATGGTAAGTACACTATTTGGGCAAAACCCAAGCGTTTCGTTAAAAAAGGCTGCAAGTTCTTTTGTAGTATCATCGTGATCTGCAGATAATGGAGTTACTAATGCCATGGTATTTTTTTAAATTAAAGTATATCTCGTAAAAATAGAAATATCTAAAGCCTTACAAAATCATTGCGTAGATTATTGTGTTTTCACAGGCAAAGGGAAGACGTAATATTTCAGAAATATAAAAACAACCTATAATTCTTGAATTTGAAGGTATAAATTCAAAGAGATAGGGCGTATACTTGTATATTTTTGTAATTTTCAACTCTATGCGCTGGAACCTATCCCCAAAACAAAATTTAGAAACCGTAACTCATTTAGCACAAGCCCTCGGGATTGATCCTTTACTGAGTTCTCTTTTGGTACAAAGAGGGATCACCACCTTCGATCAAGCCAAGCGTTTTTTTAGACCTAGTCTAGAGGAGCTTCACGACCCCTATTTAATGCAAGACATGGATCTTGCAGTAAAGCGGATACAAAAGGCTGTTGAGGCTCAAGAAAATATTTTAGTGTATGGAGATTATGACGTAGATGGCACCACCAGCGTTGCGCTATTAAGTAGTTATTTAAAAACCTATTACCCCAACATAGCCACCTATATTCCAGATCGCTACGATGAAGGATATGGCGTTTCTTATAAAGGAATTGATTTTGCTCAAGACAATGACATCACACTAATTATTGCTTTAGATTGCGGAATAAAAGCCATAGAAAAAGTAGCCTACGCAAGCAAAAAAGGGATTGATTTTATTATTTGTGACCACCACCGCCCTGGAGCTAAGCTCCCAAAGGCAGTTGCAGTTTTAGACCCTAAAAGAGATGATTGCTCATACCCCTACAAGGAGCTATGTGGATGTGGTGTAGGGTTTAAACTCATACAAGCCCTTGGGTCTGAGCGGGGACAAACCATTGAAGATTTACTGCTGTATCTAGACCTTGTTGCCACTGCTATTGGCGCAGATATTGTTCCTGTTACTGGAGAAAACAGAGTGTTGGCCTATTATGGCCTTCAGGTTATTAATAGCAACCCCAGAGTAGGCTATCAAGCCATTTTAAAACAGGTCAACAAAAGCACCTTGACCATTACAGATGTTGTTTTTATTATTGCACCAAGAATTAATGCTGCCGGCAGGATGAAACACGGAAATCATGCCGTTAGATTACTAGTAGAGTCGGACCTGGAAAAAGCAGCTCAATGGGCCAGTGAAATAGAACTCTTTAATGCAGATAGAAAAGATGCAGATAAACAAATCACTAAAGAGGCTTTAGCGCAAATCATTAAAGCCAGCGAACAGGAAAATAACACAACTGTTGTCTATAAAGAGCATTGGCACAAAGGTGTTATAGGAATTGTAGCCTCTAGATTAATAGAGACCTACTATCGCCCCACCTTAGTGTTTACAAAAAGTGGAGATAAGTTAGCGGCATCTGCACGATCTGTAAAAGGGTTTGACGTTTATAATGCCCTTGAGGGTTGCGCCCAATACATTGAGCAGTTTGGAGGCCATAAATATGCCGCGGGGCTCACTTTGCAAGAAAAAGACTATCCAGGTTTTAAAGCGCAGTTTGAAAAGGTAGTTTCTCAAACTATAGACCCAAAACTACTCAATCCAGAAATTAATATAGATGCCCGACTAGATTTGGCAGCTATTACTCCAAAATTTCATAGAATTTTAAAACAATTTGCACCCTTTGGCCCTGGAAACAGACAACCAGTTTTTATGACCCAAAACTTAAAAGACACAGGGTATGGAAAATGTGTGGGTGCAGATAAAACTCATTTACGCCTCACGGTAAAACAAGTAAACTCAAAGGCTATTGTAGGTATTGGTTTTGGTCTTGGAGATAAAAAAGACACGGCATGTTCAGACACTCTTTTTAATGCGGTGTATTGTATAGATGAAAACCTCTGGCAAGGAAAAGTGAGTTTGCAATTAAGAATAAAAGATATACAGCCTAGTTAGGGTTTGTAGCCTCAAACTCTTGGAGAGAAAACTCCTGGCCATCAAACACACCATAGGTGTATTGGGTAATCCAATCACCTAGATTGTGATAGGTGCTGGTGTCGCTAAGCTTTATTTTCATTGCTAAATGACGGTGCCCAAATATAAAGTAGTCATAGTGTTTTGTTTCTAGCTTTCTTTTAGCGTACTGCGCTAACCACTCTTGCTCCTCTCCTAAAAAGATTTTATCATCATCCCCAGAGATAAGCTTGTTTTTTACAGATAGGTATTGCGCTAAACGCATTCCTAGCTCTGGATGAAACCACCTAAAGAGCCACTTAAACACAGGGTTAGTAAACACCTTTTTCATTCGTTTATAACCTATATCACCAGGACCTTTCCCATCACCATGGCCAATGAGAAACACCTTGTCATTGAAGGTAAATTCTTTTACATCTCTGTAGGTTGGTATGTTGAGTTCTTTTTCAAAGTAGTCTCCCATCCACAGATCATGGTTTCCAACAAAAAAGTAAATAGGAATACCACTGTCACTAATTTCGGCTAGTTTACCCAGTACACGAACAAATCCCTTAGGCACTACAGTTCTGTACTCAAACCAAAAATCAAATAAATCTCCTAGTAAAAAGATAGCGGCTGCGTCTTTTTTAACGGTGTCAAGCCAGCGTACAAATTTTTGTTCTCTGGGAAGGCTCTCTGCAGCTGTAGGAGCACCAAGATGATTGTCGCTAGAGAAATATATTTTTTTTCCTGGAGGAATTTGCATGGTTCAAATATAGTTGGAAATTTACGAATTGCCACTCTTGAGCTCAAGATAAGGGCACCGTTTAATTGTCACCGGCATACCACTCTGCATAGCTAGTGGCAGTTTCTTGTAATCTTAAAGAGAACAGTTGTGTTTGTTTAGGGAGGCGTTGTTTTATTTTTTCGGCAAAATCAATTACCATCATTTCGCTTGTTGGCTGGTAATCTACAAGTAAAACACTGTGTCCTCGGTCGCTTAATTCTTTTGCAAGCTCTACGTGAGGCGTGTTTTTATTGAAAACAGTAGCGTGATCAAAGACATCTACAATCTCCTCTTTCACAATTTTTTTTAGATCGCTAAAATCTATTACCATTCCATACTTGACATGAGAAGAATCTGCAATTGGATTGCCAATAACGGTTACAAAAAGCTTATAACTGTGGCCGTGAACATTACGACATTTTCCGTCATACCCGTAGAGTGCATGGCCGGTTTCAAATGTAAATTTCTTGGTAATACGTATAGAACTCATAGGGCAAAGATAGGTTACTTTTGCTTATTTTTTCTGGCTTTTTTCATGTCTTTAAAATAGCGATAGCTTTTGTGTTTTTTATACAAAACCACCACCACTACAAAAAAGGCTAAAATCATAAAACCGCCCTGGCCATTGAGGTAATTGAAAACTTCCATTGTATATATATTAGACACCAAAAATAGTACAATTTTGTCAATCAAGATGCGGCATATGTGGTGGCCAAAACCTCATTTTTGAGTAAAATTTCAACCTAAAACCAAAAAGAAACGTATTTTTACCACTCTATTACCCGTTTAGATACTAAAAACAAACGTTTTAAGTTATTATAACTAACAAAAGAAACACATTTTGAAGCCCATACAATATACTTCTCTTTTTTTATTGGCTATCGTTGCTCTAACAGCGTGTTCAAGAAAAAAAGACACCTTTTTAAACAAAAAATTTCACGCAGTATCTACAGAGTACAATACTCTATTTAATGGGAACAATGCTTTTTTACAAGGAAAAGAAGCGGTCGCCCAAACTTACCGAGATGATTTCTATCAAATTCTTCCTGTAGAGCGTATCGAAGTTGTTGACCTAGATGGTTTTGATACAGACTCAAAAGATCCAAACTTTAATAGAGCAGAAGAAAAGGCAGTAAAAGCAATACAAAAGCACTCCATGTACATTGGAGGGAAAGAATACAACCCTCAAATAGATGAGGCCTACATGCTTTTAGGAAAGGCCCGTTATTATGACAACCGTTTTATACCAGCTTTAGACGCTTTTAATTTTATTTTAAACAAATCTGCCACCAGTAATAATGTTAACAATGCTAAAATCTGGAAAGCTAAAACCAACATTAGACTAAACAATGAAGAGTATGCCATAGAAAATCTTCAAAAAATGCTTAGAGAGGAAAACCTTGAAGATGCTGTAGTTGCTGATGCCAATGCAATGATTGCACAGGCAATGATTAATCTAGACTCTATACCCCAGGCGCTACCTTACATGAAAATTGCCAATGAATTTGAAGACAATTACGAGCTCAAGGGCCGTTTCTCTTTTATCATAGGGCAATTGTATAATAAACTAAGCTATAAAGACAGCGCAAATATTGCTTTTGATCAAGTAATAGGATTTAACAGAAAGACAGCAAGGGTGTATATGATTAATGCCCACATGGCAAAAACAAAAAACTTTAATTACTCCCAAGAGGATCAAGTAATGCTTTTGGAATTGTTACATGATTTAGAACAAGACAGAGAAAACCGTCCGTTTTTGGATAAGATATATAATGCCTTGGCAGACTACCACAGAAACACAGCTGATGATAGCCTTGCTGTTGTTTACTACAACAAATCTATCCAGTCTTTCAAGGAAGATCAAACCCTACAATCTATCAATTACCAAACCTTGGCCGAAATGAACTTTGATAAGGCCGAGTATAAACAAGCGGGAGCTTATTATGATAGCACCCTTACCAATCTAGCTGAAAACTCTAAACAATGGCGCCGTATTAAAAAGAAGCGTGAAAATCTAGACGATGTTATAAAGTATGAAGACATAGCCTCAATTAATGATAGTATTTTGCGCATTGCCAAAATGAGCGATAGTGACAAACTCACTTTTTTTAAAGCCTATACAGATGATTTAAAAGCCAAGGCAGTTGCAGATTCTACAGCTGCTGCAAAACTCTCAGAAAAAGGACCTAGTATTGTCAATAACCAATTTTCAAACAAATCTGTAGGTGGCCCAAGCCCCTCTGGCGGAAAGTTTTATTTCTACACACCCGCAACAGTTGCTTACGGAAAAGTAGAATTTAGAAAACGATGGGGAGATAGAAAACTAGAGGATAATTGGAGAAGGTCTGAGAAAAAATCAAGCGGTTTTGATCAAGACCAAGAAATTGTAATGGACACAACACCCATTGCCGAGCTTGAAATATTTAATCCTCAAACCTATATAAAAGAAATCCCCTCAGATCCTAAAGTGCTAGATAGCTTGACAATAGATCGAGATTTTGCATACTATCAATTAGGGCTTATATATAAAGAGAAGTTTAAAGAGTATGGTTTGGCTACCAATAGATTAGAAAAATTATTAGCCTACAATCCTCAGAAGCGATTGGTTTTACCAGCAAAATATAATTTATATAAAATATATGGGCAACTTGAAAACCAAAAATTAGCGCAACAATACAAGGATGATATTTTAAATAACCACAGCGATTCTAGGTATGCTGAAATTTTAAGAAATCCAAATGCTCAGCTTGCCTCTGATGCTTCCAGCCCAGAATTCAAGTACAATGACCTTTACAAAGCATTTGAAGCATCGCAGTATGCTGAGGTTATCAAAAAAAGTGATGGATACATTACCCTGTATAACGGAACTGAAATTGTACCAAAATTTGAGCTATTAAAAGCAACTGCAATCGCAAGACAAGATGGTTTTCAGGCTTATAAAAAAGCATTAAACTTTGTCTCTCTCACCTACCCGAATTCACCCCAAGGAAAGAGAGCACAAGAGTTGTATTCTTCCACAATTCCAAGCCTAGAATTTAAACAATTTGTCCCAGACAAGCAGAGTACTAAGTTTAAGCTAGTATATACCTTTGACCAAAAACAAGCCACTGAAATTTCAGACATTACAAAGCAAATAAACGATGCTATTGTATATTATAACTACCAAGAAAAAATGTTTGTTTCTGTAGATTATTACAACCCATCAACAACCTTGGTAGTGGTTCATGGGCTAGACTCAAAACTTGGAGCTCAGGGGCTTGGAGAAGTATTGTCTAAACCCCAAAAACAAGCTAGGAAAAATAAAATTACAAGCATCACTAAAGACTTTATAGGAATTTCTACAGAAAACTATACAATTGTACAGATACACAAGAACCTTGAAGCCTACAAGGTGAATCCAAAGCAAGCACCCGCCAACCAAAAGCCTCCTGCTAAAAAAACATCATCAAAAAAACCAGACCTTAACAAGAAGCCAGACCCCATTAAAAAGAAAGCGCTTATTGAGAAATTAAAACGACAAAAAAAAGCAGGCAGTAATAAGAAAGAAACACCTTAAAGATATGTTTTCAGATAAAAAAAACGCCAATGCTGCTCCATTAGAACCAGGAGCTAGTCAAAACAGAATCAATGAAGGAACTCATATTAATGGAGATATTACCTCCAAGGGTTTTTTTAGAATAGATGGCGCTGTTGAAGGAACCGTCTCAACTCCATCCAAAGTTGTGCTTGGAAAAAACGCAGTGGTCAAAGGAAATCTTTCTTGTGAAAATGCTGACATAGCTGGTAGCTTTAGCGGGAATCTTAATGTATCTCAATTATTAACCCTTCGCAGTACTGCTAATATAAAAGGAGATGTTGTGGTCGGGAAACTTTCTGTGGAGCCAGGAGCTATTTTTAACGCTTCTTGTCGCATGCAGCAAGCAGATGCCCTGAAGTCAAAGGCCAACCAAAGCACTGTTTATGATCGCCCTGATCGCTCTAGTGTAAAACCCTCTGAGCAAATCAACTAACACAAAAACATGTCAAAAAAACCAATTAATGGCATTAGAAGGTGGGCAGCCCTTTCTGGCATAGCCATACAAATGGGTGTGATAATTTACCTTTTTGTACAACTGGGCAAGTGGTTAGATACAAACTACACAGACGGCAACGTATTTTTAATTATTTGCACCCTATCTGGTGTTGGGGTTTCGCTTTTTGGCGTTTTAAAACAAACCAATAGGCTTAATAAATAATTTGTTTTTATGAGAATCTCAAGCATTCGTTTTTTAGGGCTTCTTTTCGCTACACTGCTACTTTTTTTTATTGTGCACATAGGGATCTTGTATTTTTTAGACACTCCCCTTTTTCAAAACAGAATTATTCTCTCTTACATTGTTAATTATTTACTCGCTTTAGGGCTTTTGTATTTTGTAAAATCAAACTTCAATAAACAAGCATCAAACACTGCCTTTATTTTTTTGTTGGGCAGCGCCATAAAATTTGTGGTATTTTTTATTCTTTTTTACCCTAACTACAGCGCAGATTCTCAGATGCAAACCACAGAGTTTGCGGCTTTTTTTGTGCCCTATGCAACCTGCCTAACACTAGAGGTTCTGTTTCTCTCTAAAGAGCTTAATAACCAGTCTTATTCATAGAAATCCAACAATACAAACCCAGGGCTAGATCAAGAATAAAAAAAGAAAGAAAATAATTTTTTCTTTTTATGGATTAACTGTATTTTTGCACCGATTTTAAGGACGCCTTTAAACTGTCTCAAAATGCAAAGAAAAACATTGGTTAAATTACTTTCAATTCTGTTTTTGGCAACAACATTTACAATGTCTGCCAAAGGACCATCAAAAGATGCCGCTTCATCTGGAGATAGCAGAGCTGAAAGAAAGCAGCAGGTGAAAGATTATATCGCTCATCACTTATTAGATTCTCACGATTTTGGTTTATTCTCTTACACAGATGATGCAACTCAAGAGAAACACCATGTGGGGTTTCCTTTGCCAATAATTCTTTGGGATAGTGGCTTGAAGGTATTTTCTTCTTCAAAGTTTCATCACGGTGAGACTGTTGCCCAGATTGATGGCAACTATTATAAAATAGAACACGCAAAAATCTACAAGACTGATGCCGCAGGAACCATCACCTACGATACTGCCAATCACCCAACCAACTTGGCGCCACTAGACTTCTCTATTACCAAAGGAGTCTTTATGATACTAATCACTGCTTTTTTAATGTTCTTTTTGTTTAAATCACTTGCAAAAAGTTACGGCAACAACGGTGGTATTGCAACAGGGGCTGGTAGGTTTTTTGAACCAATTATAACATATATTCGTGATGATATTGCCATTGCAAACATTGGGGAAGGGAAGTATAAAAAATACATGCCATTTTTACTAACCGTGTTTTTCTTTATTTGGTTTTTAAATATGTTTGGTCTAACGCCACTTGGGGTAAATGTTACAGGAAACATTGCAGTAACAACAGCCTTAGCACTTATTGTATTTATCATGACCACTTTTACAGGAACCAAGGATTATTGGAAGCATATTTTTGATCCACTAGGAAATGGTATGCCATGGGCAGGAAAGATTTTTATTTATATTATTTTAGTCCCTATCGAGATTTTAGGATTGTTCATTAAGCCGTTTGCTCTTTTAATTCGTTTATACGCCAACATGACTGCCGGTCACGTTGTGCTAGGGAGTTTGCTTGGACTAATTTACATTTTCCAAAACTGGATTGGTGGAACCTTATCTTTTGGATTGGCATTTGCCATTTCATTAATTGAAATATTAGTAGCATTATTACAGGCATACATCTTCACGATGTTGGCTGCATTGTACTTTGGTTTTGCAAGTGAAACACACGAGCATGCAGAGGAGCACGATGGAGAGATTGCGCATTTATAAATAATTAAATACCCTGAGTTGTAAAGACAAAGGGTAAAAATTGAGTTTTAACCTTTAAATATATATTTTATGACAGTTCCAATGTTAATTCAAACTACTGCAGAAGCAGCACCAGCAATCCCTTCTATTATAGGAGCAGGTTTAGCAGTAATTGGTGCCGGTATCGGTATTGGTATGATTGGTGGGAAAGCTATGGAAGCAATTGCACGTCAGCCTGAGGCTTACGGAAAAATTCAAACAGCTATGCTAATTGCAGCAGCGCTTATTGAAGGTATTGGTTTCGCAGCGATTTTCGCAGGATAATCAAAAAAGACAACATATTGCCTGTCTCTTATACACATCTCCGAGCCCACGAGACAGGCAGAAATCTC
>OJIO01001536.1_pt1 | contig 9848 bp, 13 predicted proteins | sample 1595621 | NCBI WGS metagenome assembly OJIO01 (sample SAMN05416776, study PRJEB24817) | seawater metagenome | isolation source: Sea water | place: Canada:Atlantic | collected 2013-07
CGAGATTTCTGCCTGTCTCGTGGGCTCGGAGATGTGTATAAGAGACAGCCTTGGTAGTCATTCCAAGACCCATCCCGAAACTGTATAATTTTTCTTTTTGATCTATACTTTTGTTTTCAAAATATCCTACATCGATTATTGAATGCAGATATGTTTGTTGATTTAATAGATAACGATATTCTGTGTTTAGTACAGATACCAGAGAGGCGTCTATGTTGTTTTCTGAAAAGCCTCGCATGCTGTTAATGCCACCAAACCTGAAAAGTTCATTTGTAAGATACCCATCGCTTGTTATTACATTGGTTGTGTTTTGTAGATAGATGCTATTTTTTTGATTAAGTGTAAAGATGTGGTTTATCACATTTGATACTGTTATTTGTTTTGTTTTTCTGGCTGTTGTTTTTCTATTTCCGAAACCAATGTCTATGGTTAAAAAAGTTTTTACAGGAAAAAGAGTGTTTTTTTGTAGTGTAACATAAGTGACTCCTGTTGTTAAAAATGAAGACCTAAAATCCTGAATATTCTCTTGGCTTTGGTTTTCTGCTAATAATTCGTTTGATGTTTTTGATTTATACCCAATATGAGCGCTTGAGGATGGAGAGATTTGGTAGGAGGCTTTTATGTTTTGAGAGGCCGAAGAAAATGTACTATCTCTCCTAAAGATGTTGAGTTGTGCTTGGATCCCAAAGGGGGTTTTAAATAAGTATGGTAATGTGGTCTTTAGGGTTAGGTTTTCTTGATCTGCTCCATCTGCTTTGTATTTTAATACAAATTGTTCTCCGTAATTGAGATTGTTGTTTAACACCAAATCTATATACCCATTAAAAGTTATGTTTTGGGTTTGTTCATTTGTTGCAAAGCCTATAATTCCATCAAAGGTGTTAAAGTTTTGTTTTTCTAGATATAAATAAAGTGTTGTTTTCTCTTTTTCAAATAATGCTTGGGGTGGTTTGATGCTGTTTGCAAACCCTAAACTATTTAGTGCATTATTTTTTTTAATCACCTGCTTCTTGTCAAACACCGCTCCTTTTTTAATACCTGCAAAATAAGTTATGAATGATTTGGGAAATTTCTTATATCCTTTTAGTGCAATTGAGTCAATGGTCCTTTTGGGTGGGTTAGACGTTTTTAATGTGGCTAGAACAATAGTATCTTGTATAGTTAGGTTTGTTAATTTGAGTTTGCCAAAGGTGTTTCCGTTTTTTGTTTGGAGTTGGTTTAGTTTCTCTAAGGTGCGTTTGCTCTCTAGTAAGGGTATGATAAAATAATCTTCCTTTGTGTTTTTTGTAATAAGCGCTACTTGTTTTTGTGTGAAGCTTGTGTTGCTGTAGTTAATCTTTAGCTGCGTATATTTTTTCCCTAAATAGTAGGCTGCAGTTGCCGATGAGTCAGAGGTTTTCTCAACACTAAGTAGCTTACTTTCTAAATATCCATATTTTTCTAATGCTCTAGAAATTTTTCTAGTCTCCTTTTTGATGCTACTAAAATCTTGATGTTTGTTTACCACTCCAAGAGAGTCTTCTAGGTTTTGTGGCATGCTTATTTCGGCAGAAATAGTAAGTATTATTTCTTGACCCTGTGCAAGTGTAAGAAAACTAGCATATATATTAAGGTATAAAAATATGTAGCAAATTTGTCTCAAATAGTGTTTTGTTTAATTTGTAATAGTAACGATTGCATTTCGTTTTTAATATCTGAAAGCATAAATATTAAAAAACAATAAATTTTAATAGCCTAAGGTTTGAGATATCAAATAATTATTATATTTTTGCACGCCCTAATAAGAGGGAACTAATAAATAACAACTAAGTATAACAAGGAATTTTATGCCAACTATTTCACAATTAGTACGAAAAGGAAGGACCAAAATAACCAAGAAGTCAAAATCGGCTGCCTTAGATTCATGTCCGCAACGCCGCGGAGTATGTACACGTGTTTATACTACCACACCAAAAAAACCGAATTCAGCAATGCGTAAAGTTGCTCGTGTTCGTTTAACAAATGGTAAGGAAGTAAACGCTTACATCGGTGGTGAAGGACACAATCTACAAGAACACTCGATAGTATTGGTTAGAGGTGGAAGGGTGAAGGATTTGCCTGGAGTTAGATATCATATCGTTCGTGGAGCTTTAGACACCGCTGGTGTTGACGGTAGAACACAACGTAGATCTAAGTACGGAGCAAAACGCCCTAAGAAGTAATTTTAATTTTTTTTAAAACGAAGACATGAGAAAAAGAGCAGCCAAGAAAAGACCGCTTTTACCGGATCCTAGATTCAACGATCAGTTAGTTACACGATTTGTGAACAACTTGATGTGGGATGGTAAGAAGTCGGTGGCATTCAAAGTTTTCTATGATGCAATTGACATTGTAGAGGAGAAGAAAACAGACGAAGAAAAAACAGGTGTAGAGATTTGGAAGGACGCCCTTTCAAACGTAATGCCTCACGTAGAAGTACGCAGTCGTAGAGTAGGTGGTGCAACATACCAAATACCCAACCAGATTCGTGCCGATCGTAAAATATCTACTGCAATGAAGTGGTTAATTGGTTTCGCTAGAAAGCGTAACGAAAAATCTATGGCACAAAAGCTAGCTTCAGAAATTCTAGCAGCAGCTAAAGAAGAAGGAGCAGCGGTTAAAAAGCGTACTGATACGCACAAAATGGCCGAAGCAAATAAAGCATTCTCACACTTTAGATTCTAATAGAAATGGCAAGAGATTTAAGATACACAAGAAATATAGGAATTGCTGCTCATATTGATGCTGGTAAAACTACCACAACAGAGCGTGTTTTATATTATACTGGAGTTTCACACAAAATTGGTGAAGTACATGATGGTGCTGCAACAATGGATTGGATGGCGCAAGAGCAAGAACGTGGTATTACCATTACTTCTGCTGCTACTACCTGTGAGTGGAAATTTCCGATAGAAAACGGAGAGTCAACACCAGATACAAAAGGATATCACTTTAACATTATTGACACACCTGGTCACGTAGATTTTACTGTAGAGGTAAATAGATCTCTTCGTGTACTAGATGGTCTGGTTTTCTTATTTAGTGCAGTTGATGGTGTAGAGCCTCAGTCTGAAACTAACTGGAGACTTGCAGATAACTATAAAGTTCCAAGAATTGGTTTCGTTAACAAAATGGACCGTCAAGGGTCAGACTTTTTAGGAGTTTGCCAACAGGTGAAAGACATGTTGAAATCTAATGCAGTGCCAATAGTTTTAAATATTGGTGACGAAGAAGATTTCAAAGGTGTTATTGATTTAGTAAAAAACCGTGCTATTATATGGCATGATGACACTCAAGGTGCAACATTTGATGTTGTTGATATCCCTGAGGATATGAAAGAAGAAGCTCGTAAGTACCGTGCGCTTTTAATTGAAGAAGTTGCAAGTTATGATGAGAATCTTTTAGAAAAATTCATGGAAGATGAAGATTCTATTACAGAAGAAGAAGTGCATGCTGCACTTAGAGCTGCTGTAATGGATATGGCAATTATTCCTATGATCTGTGGATCAGCATTTAAAAATAAAGGTGTTCAGTTCTTGTTAGATGCTGTATGTCGTTATTTACCTTCTCCAATGGATAAAGAAGGAATTGTAGGTATTAATCCAGATACAGATCAAGAAGAAATTCGTAAGCCAGATGTAAAGGAGCCTTTCGCTGCTTTAGCATTTAAAATTGCTACTGATCCTTTCGTAGGTCGTTTAGCATTCTTTAGATCTTATTCTGGTAGATTAGATGCAGGATCTTATGTTTTAAATAACCGTTCAGGTAAAAAAGAACGTATTTCTCGTATCTATCAAATGCATGCTAATAAGCAAAATGCAATCGATTATATCGAAGCAGGAGATATTGGTGCAGCTGTTGGATTTAAATCTATCAAAACAGGAGATACTTTATCTGATGAAAAGCATCCAATTGTTTTAGAATCTATGGACTTTCCAGATCCGGTAATTGGTATCGCGGTTGAGCCTAAAACTAAAGCAGATGTAGATAAGTTAGGTATGTCTTTAGCGAAATTAGCTGAAGAAGATCCAACTTTTCAAGTTAGAACAGACGAAGCTTCAGGGCAGACTATTATTTCTGGAATGGGTGAGTTACACTTAGACATTATTGTTGATCGTTTAAAACGTGAATTCAAAGTTGAAGTGAACGAAGGTCAACCTCAAGTTGAATACAAAGAAGCAATTACAGCTTCTGCGGATCACAGAGAAGTTTATAAAAAACAATCTGGTGGTCGTGGTAAGTTTGCTGATATTGTATTTACAATGGAGCCTGCTGATGAAGGTGTTCAAGGTTTACAATTCGAATCTGTAATAAAAGGTGGTAATGTGCCAAAAGAATTTGTTCCTTCAATTGAGAAAGGATTCCAAATGGCAATGAAAAACGGTCCTTTAGCTGGATATGAAATGGATTCTTTAAAGATTACACTTAGAGATGGTTCTTTCCACGCGGTGGATTCTGATCAGTTATCATTTGAGATCGCTGCTAAATTAGGATATAAAGCTGCATCTAAAGCTGCAAAAGCTAAGATTATGGAGCCAATCATGAAGTTAGAAGCACTTACTCCTGAGGAGTATATGGGAGATATCGTAGGAGATTTAAATAGAAGAAGAGGACAAGTTTCTGACATGAGTGACAGAGCTGGTTCTAAAGTAGTGAAAGCTACGGTTCCTTTATCTGAAATGTTCGGATATGTTACTGCTTTAAGAACAATGTCATCTGGTAGAGCAACATCTACAATGGAATTTTCTCATTACGCAGAAACGCCATCAAATGTTTCTGAAGATGTAATTGCAAAATCAAAAGGATAATTTACTAAATAGATATAAAATGAGTCAAAAAATTAGAATCAAATTAAAGTCTTATGATTACAATTTAGTAGATAAATCTGCTGAGAAAATCGTAAAGACGGTAAAAAGTACTGGAGCTTTAGTTAATGGTCCAATTCCTTTACCAACACATAAAAAGATTTTTACAGTATTACGTTCACCACACGTAAACAAAAAATCTAGAGAGCAATTTCAATTATCTGCTTACAAAAGATTATTAGACATTTATAGTTCTTCATCTAAGACTATTGATGCTTTAATGAAACTTGAGTTACCAAGCGGTGTAGAAGTTGAGATCAAAGTATAAGTAAATAAAACTGATAAGCTCAGTTTACTGAGCTTATCAAATTACATGTCCGGAGGGTTTCGCGAAGGAAAAACGGTAAAAACATATTCAGCGTTGAAATGTTTTAACGCTGTTTTTTTTGAAGAGAATTTCTAGAAGGATCATAGAAACGGAAGTTTCAAATAATTAATTATTAATATAGACGCGATGGATACTATATCTAACGTCTAAAATCTAAGCAAAATGTCTGGATTAATAGGAAGAAAGATTGGGATGACCAGCTTATTCGATGAAAACGGGAAGAACATTCCTTGTACAGTAATCGAAGCGGGACCCTGTGTTGTTACTCAAGTTAGAACTGAAGAAGTTGACGGGTACAGTGCATTACAACTTGGTTTCGATGACAAAAAAGCAAAAAGCTCTAATAAAGCTTTAGATGGCCACTTTAAAAAAGCTGGTACATCTGCTAAAAGAAAAGTCATGGAATTTCAAGGATTTGAAGAAGAGTATAAATTAGGAGATGCTATCACAGTAGAGCACTTTGAAGAAGGTGAGTTTGTTGATGTATCAGGAACTTCTAAAGGTAAAGGTTTCCAAGGTGTTGTAAAGCGTCATGGATTTGCCGGAGTTGGTCAAGCAACACACGGACAACATAACCGTTTAAGAGCGCCAGGATCAATTGGAGCGGCATCTTATCCAGCAAGAGTATTCAAAGGAATGCGTATGGCAGGAAGAATGGGTGGAGATAGTGTTAAAGTACAGAATCTAAAAGTATTAAAAGTAGTTGCTGATAAAAATCTACTTGTTGTTAAAGGAGCAGTTCCTGGACACAAAAATGCTTACGTAACTATTCAGAAATAATGAAAGTAGCAGTTTTAGATATTACAGGAAAAGATACAGGTAGAAAAGTTGAACTTTCTAACGATGTATTCGGAATAGAGCCAAACAATCACGCTATTTACTTAGATGTAAAGCAGCATTTGGCTAACAAAAGACAGGGAACTCATAAGGCTAAAGAAAGAGCTGAGATTACTGGAAGTACAAGAAAGATTAAAAAACAAAAAGGAACTGGTACTGCAAGAGCAGGTTCTATCAAGTCTGGTGTTTTTAGAGGTGGAGGACGTATGTTCGGACCAAGACCAAGAGATTACTCTTTCAAACTAAACAAAAATTTAAAGCGTTTAGCTCGTAAATCTGCGTTAAGTACACAAGCAAAAGATAAAAATTTAGTAGTTGTTGAGAACTTCGATTTCGAAAACCCAAAAACTAAGAACTTTGTTAATGTATTGAAAGCATTAGGGTTAGAAAACAAAAAATCTTTGTTTGTGTTGGCTGAGTCAAATAATAATGTATATTTGTCATCACGAAATTTAAAAAGAACTAAAGTTATAAACGGTTCAGACTTAAGTACTTACGGAGTTTTAAATGCGAGTAAAATTGTGTTTACTGAAGGTTCTTTAGAAGGGGTTGAAGCAAATTTTAGCAAATAATAGATATGAATATTTTAATAAAACCTATTATTACGGAAAAAGCAACAAACGATAGCGAGTTAAATAACCGTTATACATTTGTTGTAGATAAAAGAGCTAACAAATTGGAAATCAAAGGAGCTATTGAAGCTGCTTATGGAGTTGCAATTACAGCTGTAAGAACAATGAATTATCCTGTTCAAAGAAATACTAAATTCACTAAGAAAGGTATGGTAACAGGTATGAAAGGTGCTTACAAGAAAGCGATAGTGCAGTTAGCAGAAGGAGAAACTATTGATTTTTATAACAATCTTTAAGTAAAAAGACAACAATGTCAGTTAGAAAATTAAAACCAGTAACACCAGGTCAGCGTTTTAGAGTAGTAAATGGGTTCGACGCCATTACTACTGACAAGCCGGAAAAAAGCTTATTAGCTCCGAAAAAAAGATCTGGAGGTCGAAACAATCAGGGTAGAATGACAACTCGTAATATTGGAGGTGGTCACAAGCAAAAATACCGTATTATCGATTTTAAAAGAGATAAAACAGGTGTCCCTGCAACAGTAAAAACTATCGAGTACGATCCAAATCGTACTGCATTTATTGCTTTAGTTAGTTATACTGATGGAGAAAAGCGTTATGTAATTGCACAAAACGGTTTACAAGTAGGTCAAACAATTGTATCAGGAACAGGTGTAGCTCCAGAAATTGGAAATACAATGTTGTTAAGTGAGATACCTTTAGGAACTACAATTTCTTGTATTGAATTACGTCCAGGGCAAGGAGCTGTTATGGCTCGTTCTGCAGGTTCTTTTGCACAGTTAATGGCAAGAGACGGAAAATATGCAACTGTTAAGTTACCATCAGGTGAAACAAGATTAATCTTGTTAACATGTATGGCTACTATTGGAGTTGTTTCTAATTCTGATCATCAATTATTAGTATCTGGTAAAGCAGGTAGAAGTAGATGGTTAGGAAGACGTCCAAGAACTAGACCAGTAGTGATGAACCCAGTTGATCACCCAATGGGAGGTGGTGAAGGAAAATCATCTGGAGGACATCCAAGATCTAGAAACGGAATACCTGCTAAAGGATTCAAGACTAGATCTAAGACGAAAGCTAGTAATAAGTATATTTTAGAACGTAGAAAGAAATAATAAGTTATGGCAAGATCATTAAAAAAAGGACCTTACGTTCATCACAAGTTAGAGAAGAAAGTTTTAGCTAACGTGGAGTCAGACAGTAAATCAGTAATTAAAACTTGGTCAAGAGCAACTATGATTACTCCTGATTTTGTTGGACAAACAATTGCGGTTCATAATGGAAAGCAGTTTGTACCAGTATATGTTACTGAGAACATGGTAGGGCACAAGTTAGGTGAATTTTCACCAACACGTTCTTTTAGAGGACATGCAGGTGCTAAAAATAAAGGTAAAAAATAGTAGGAAATGGGAGTTCGTAAACATAACATGGCAGAACAGTTAAAAGAAGCTAGAAAAAGCAGAGCTTTTGCTAAGCTAACTAACTGTCCTACATCACCAAGAAAAATGCGTTTAGTAGCGGATTTAGTAAGAGGTGTAGAAGTAGAGAAAGCACTACAAATTTTAAAATTCAGTTCAAAAGAAGCATCTATTAATTTAGAGAAATTGTTATTGTCTGCTATTGCAAACTGGCAAGCTAAAAATGAAGATGCGGCAATTGAAGAAGCTGGATTATATGTGAAGTCTATTTGTGTAGACAGCGCAGGTATGTTAAAAAGATTAAGACCAGCTCCACAAGGGCGTGCTCATAGAATTCGTAAGCGTTCTAATCACGTTACTTTAGAGTTAGGTAGTAAAAATATTGAAAGCAAATAATTAAAGTAGACATGGGACAAAAAACAAATCCAATAGGACTTCGTTTAGGAATCATCAGAGGTTGGGAATCTAACTGGTACGGTGGAAATGACTACGGAGATAAATTAGCTGAAGATAGCAAAATAAGAAAGTATGTAGATGCTAGATTATTTAAAGCAAGTGTATCTAGAGTTATTATTGAGCGTACGCTTAAACTTGTAACCGTTACTATCACTACTGCTAGACCTGGTATTATTATCGGAAAAGGTGGTCAAGAGGTAGACAAGTTAAAAGAAGAGCTTAAGAAAATTACTGGCAAAGAAGTGCAGATTAATATTTTTGAAATTAAACGTCCAGAATTAGATGCAAAATTAGTTGCTTCTAGTGTTGCTCGTCAAATTGAAAATAGAATTTCGTACAAACGTGCAATCAAAATGGCTATTCAAGCTGCAATGAGAATGAACTCTGAAGGAATTAAAATTCAAATTTCAGGTCGTTTAAATGGAGCAGAAATGGCACGTTCTGAGCATTATAAAGAAGGTAGAATTCCTCTTTCTACTTTTAGAGCAGATATAGATTATGCACTTGTAGAATCTCATACAACTTACGGTAGAATCGGAGTTAAAGTATGGATTATGAAGGGCGAGGTTTATGGAAAAAGAGAATTATCTCCATTAGTTGGTTTGTCAAAGAAGCAAGGTGGAAATAATAAGAAACAACAATCTCGTAGAAGAAAATAATTTTTAAAAGTAGAAATTAAAAATGTTACAGCCTAAAAGAGTAAAATACCGTAAGGTACAGAAAGCGAAGGGGAACATGAAAGGAAACTCTGGTAGAGGGACGCAACTTTCAAACGGAATGTTTGGAATTAAATCTTTAGATCAGAACTTACTTACATCTCGTCAGATTGAAGCAGCTCGTATTGCGGCAACTCGTCATATGAAAAGAGAAGGTCAGTTATGGATTAAAATCTTTCCAGACAAGCCTATTACCAAAAAACCATTAGAAGTACGTATGGGAAAAGGTAAAGGAGCTCCAGAATATTTCGTTGCTGTTGTAAAGCCAGGAAGAGTTTTATTTGAAGTTGGTGGTGTGCCAATCGACGTTGCTAAAGAAGCATTACGTTTAGCCGCTCAAAAACTTCCAGTTAAAACAAAATTTATTGTTGCACGCGATTTTGATAACGCTTAATTCGTAAGAAAATGAAACAATCAGAAATTAAAGAATTATCTACAGCAGATTTACAAGAGAATCTTGTAACGTTGAAGAAAAATTATACAGATCTTAAAATGGCTCACGCGATTTCTCCATTGGAAAATCCAATACAATTAAGAGCCTTAAGAAAATCTGTTGCAAGAATTGCTACAGCTGTCTCTTATACACATCTGACGCTGCCGACGAAGAGGATAGTGTAG
>OJIO01001543.1_pt1 | contig 9818 bp, 10 predicted proteins | sample 1595621 | NCBI WGS metagenome assembly OJIO01 (sample SAMN05416776, study PRJEB24817) | seawater metagenome | isolation source: Sea water | place: Canada:Atlantic | collected 2013-07
CACTATCCTCTTCGTCGGCAGCGTCAGATGTGTATAAGAGACAGCATTGTTGGTGCGATAATTATTCTATCTCTCATCTGCAGAGCTTATTCTTGCGATTAAGGTTCTACGATAAATGTGCGTTTTCCATCAGGCGAATGGCTTACCTCGTAATCACTACGCAATATCGTTTTATATCCTTCCCCACCAACCCCATGTGGTAATTTCTTTAGGTCGAATCCGCCCAGTTCTTCAAATATTTCTACCACTACTTTATCATCTTTCCTCCCATACATCACTTTACAACATCCGCTTCCGTGATCGTGGACATTTTCTAATATGTTTAAAATTAAATTGAATAATGGTTGGATGGAAGTCTCCGAATCGACTAATTCTCGTTCAAGTAATTCAAGAACTGTTTCAGCGTAATTTGATGCGCTATGCTTTTCCCATTTCATATTTTCTAGTACGCAATGGCAATGTTCTTTATAGTACACTTCTCTAACTCCTTCGTACATGTGTTTTACAGTGAATGGTAATTGTGTATAACGGTTAGTATATGAAAAGTAGGCGATTAAGAAGCACAAAACTTTCGGTTAAGCACGAACTTTGAAACGAGCCACAAGCTTTGATTTTATTACTGTTTCGCCTATTTTTTATATACATTGTTAGCGGTTCGTTTGTTTTATCTTGAGTTCAAATACTTCGTTTTAATATAGTTACAATGGTGTATATTATGTCCAATCATTGCAAAACCAAGTGTCCTGGCTGTATAAGTTTGTTTATTGGCAGTTCCTTTAAAGTCAAGCATTTCTGTTTTAATGTTTCTATAAATCAAAACCGTTGAATTTCGAACTGCTAAATATTCTTCTTACAAGTCTTATAGTTTTATATCAGTTTGCTTTACTTTTTCTATATAGTCGTTTTGTTCAAAACCGGATAATTCTGTATCGTCAAACAGTGAAAAACGAAAGGCTCTATTATGCGAAAATTCTTTCCATATTTATTATATGTCGCAAGACTTCCTTAGTAGTCCATTTGTTCGGCTGGTAAGAATAGTTTTCTAATTCAGGAGAAATTAATTTAAAAATACTGAGGGTTAATTCCTTACTTTTTCAAATTCAGAGAATAAATCATCTGATTGTATTAAATCAAAAAAATAGCTAGCATACTCAGGTGCGTCCTTATAAATTGCCTTATTTTTCATATAATGGTGTTTCTCTTTTCATTTTGACTATTTGGAAGTCAAATTAATTCTTAATGTTCAATGTTTTTTGCGGTGTCGTTTTACAATGACAGATACCTGTTTGGTGATATGTGGCGGATTTGGCTATAGCCTAACTGGCATCGCGATTACTTGTTATCAGTAGAATATTCATTCTCAACGCTGATAATATTTACTTACCAGTACTGTAAATTCCTTTCAGAATCATTTCAACCCCCCACTTTAAGGTGTCATTTGTCTGCTTGTTAGAAAGCCCGCAGACATCTTTAGCAACAATCAGCGAATCTATTCCCATTAAGATCGAGGCAATGTTCTTTAAGTTTTTTAAGTCTTCTTTTGACAGTTCATTTTTAAAGGAATCCATTACAAGGTTCATTGCATCAACTCTTCTAGCTCCTCTAATTTTCTTTTTGGATTCTGTTGATTCTTTCAAAACCGCACTTAAGTATCTTCGAAAAATTAGTTCATGATTTTGAGCTAATTGATTATAATATTTTTGAATATAATATATACGATTCTCTAGGGTCATGTCCTTTGCTTTTTCATACAACTCATCCGGAGAAAGGTAATGGATGTCAAGCGATGCTTCTGTGCAAAGAAGATCAATGTTTGGAAAATACCTGTATATAGTTGCACGCGAGACCTCTGCTTTGTGAGCGACTTCTTCCAAAGAGATGTTCCTGTTATTAGACATTAAGGTTTTGGCTGCATTCAGAATTCGTGCTCTTGTTTTTATTTTCTGATTTATCCTGCCTTCTTTAAGAGAATTTGATTTCATGAGACAAATATCTCATAATAATTTGAAATGTCAAACTATTATTATATGTTTGTGAGACAATAATCTCATAAACATTCAATATTATGACAAAATGGGTACTAGGACATAAAATAACACCGCAAACGATTACAGGTGATTTTGATCTTGTATTTGGAGAAACACCTCCGAATATTCAAGGCCCACCTCCTCATCTTCATAATATTTATCATGAAGTATTTTTGGTAACCGAAGGAGAGATGGAGTTTACACTCAATGGAGAAGTCTCAGTGATAAAGAAAGGTCAAACGATAAATCTTCCTCCGAAAACGATACACACTTTCGCTAATAACTCTTGTGAATCTTGCAAATGGATTAACATTCACAGTCCAAAGGGATTTGCGAAGTTTTTTGAAAATCTAGGAGTTTCTGAAAAAGAAGAACAAGCCGATATAAAGTCTTTGTCACCTGAAATTATTCAGAAAGTGATCAAGACAGCTTCACTATATGATATGATAATCACAAATTAAAACATGTAAAAAATTAATACTTATGAAAAGAAATGACTTTCTTAAATTAACAACAGCAATGGGTGCGGCATTTATAGCGATACCCAATTCACTAATGGCCCGCACAAGAAAATTCATTAGTGATTTAAAGCCAGTAATTGTACGAAACGATGAAGGGAAAGTTGTTAATGTTATTGGTGATGTACAAACTTTCAAGTTGACTGGAAAAGACACAAATGGACTATTTACTTTAATAGAAGAGGAAAATGAGCCGGGTACTGGAATTCCTCCACATGTTCATGAGCATGAGGATGAAGTGTTTAAGGTCATTGAAGGTGAAATGGAATTGACCGTTGGGGGGAAGACCACAATTTTAAAAGCAGGCGATATTGCATTTGGTCCTAGGGGAATACCTCATTCATGGAAAATTGTTGGGGACACCAAAGCAAAGGTTATTTTGAGTGTATTCCCAGCAGGTATTGAAGATATGTTTGAAGAGCTTGGCGGACTACCTCCTGGACCACCTGACTTTCCGAAAGTTGCTGAAATATGTGGTCGATATGGAGTTAAGTTTGTGTAGTAACCTATATATTAATGATGAAATAGAAACTAAATAATTTCCATATTGCCAGGTTTATTGGTGATTTGCTAATCTATTGTTTCGAGCTATAAATTTTGATTATTATCTTTTTTGTCTTTTTCTTAATTATCGCTAACTTGTGTATATGTGGAACTCCAAGATATAGAACTTCCACATATATCAGCTATGTGAATAACACATAATAACTGATAATCAAAGAATTACAGAAAATACCAATTTAATAAGTTATCCGTGTTTAAACGGGTACTACTCTTATCAAGAAGTTCATGAGACTATTGCCCTCAAATAATAAAAGACCAACTTTCATGAACTTCAATTTGATGAACATTTACGTAAGTCACTTTACAAAAACGGCTATCTCTGTAATTGATCTTTGAATTAACACTACATCAATCTAAATATAAACAATAAAAAGCAGGTTACAAAGGAACCCATGTGATATTAAGAGATTCTAGCAAGAGCTACATACCAGAACTAGCAATGAACTATACACGTTATTGTGCAAGATTGTTTTAATTTCAGAATATCATAATACCAATAGAAATTATTCTTTTTTTAATAGACATTCTATAGCAGATTCCAAAACTTGCATGAAATTTTCAGATGTATCAAAGTATCTTATACCATGTTTTTCACAAGCTTTTTTTATCTTTTTACTGTATTCAATCATGTTACTTATATGACTTTCAACATAGTCATTCGGTTCGTTCGTTAACCAGTCATTTTCCCCTTTACTATATTGATAAACATCTTTAACCTTTTTACTCAAATTCACATTTGTGTAGCCAACGAAACACACTTTAATCCTATCTGGATGTTTTTTTAATAATTCATCTATTAGTTCAGGAAGAACAGCCTCACCTTCAATAATATAATCGATTTCTGTCCAAATCATGTTTTCGCACATAGCTTTCAAAAAATCCCAAAATCTTTCAGCAATTTCGTTCGGCCATAATTTATCGTGAATACCATATCCAGGAATACCATTGGTAAATCCCATTACAAGCCAATCAAGAGATAAATACGGAATTCCTTCTTGTTCCATTATCTTTTTTGCAATTAATGTCTTTCCAGATCTTGATGTGCCACTAATAATATATATCATATTGAATTTACTCTGAAGATATTAATTTGAGTAGTATTTTCGATTTTTATCGTCTGTCATAATGTTTCAAAACAAGTGTAAATCTTCAACCAAGATAATCAACATCCACATATATCAGTTATAGCCACCAAGTCTTCAAGGAATGGCAACCTTGTTAACCTCATTCTTCACGCTCACCTCCCGAATAGTACTCCAACACCTTGACCAGTAGGCCCTTAACCTCTTCATCAGATTTAGAATGTATCACGCTAAATGGAATCTCCCAGTTTTCATTTTTGATCACATAGATTCTGAATTCTCCTTTGTTAGAAACTACATCACCATACCATCCTAAATCTATTATCACATTATCTTTTGGAAAAAAGCATTGGAGTAAATCTTCATTGAGATACTTAGTACTATCCGCCTCATTAAATGAAGTTGAAGGATCATAACTGTAGAAGTCATTTCTGATGATTTTACAATCTAAAGGGAAGTCTATTTCTTGAATTTCTATCATCTAAAATGGAGTCTAAAACGTATCTTAAGATTCCAAAGGTAGTTTATTCAATCCAATTATCTTATTAGTACAAATGCTTGCACGTATGCCTACCACATGCCTCAAATTTATAGCAATAACCTCTGTGTATTAACCAAATCTAATATTGTATCTCTTTAATAAAGTCGGTGATGTTCAACTACGACCACTATCCTCAATTATTCTGATTGGATGTTGATCGATTTATGTTACTCATCGTTTATTTTCTTCGCCTAAAACGAATAGTTTCTATAGCATTATTATCTATTCTTACACGATCGTTATACCTCCGAATTGTAAGTTCATCTTTTTCTAACCGAACAACATTCCATTGATTCCCTATACTCCCTGTACTTATTCTACCATTTATTATTATTTTGTTGTTAAATTGTGTCGAAAACCACTTAACTGTATCGCTAATATTATATTTCCGTCGAATCAACATATGTTCCTCGAAATTCAGTGTCTCCATCAGATAATTTTCAGCATCTGCGATTGGAGGAAGAGGCATGTCTACATCTAGAATATCTTCCCACTCTCCAATTAATTCTTCAGAATCAAAAGTGGGCGCTACTTCAACAGGATTTAACGTAACCAATTGATCTTTATCCGCATAAGTAATTCCGGTTAAAACACCATCTTTATAATCCTGAATATGTATCAATCGTGTATAATAATCAAGATTTGTGAGGAACAATTCATTATCATAACTTATCAAATCCCATCTTTTTGCGCCGAAGTTTGCCGTTGGAAATTGAGACCGTGAAAAAAATCCCGTGGTGTCAAATTCAAATACATCATCTTTTGAATTACTTTTGTATCCATATTCCTGAAACCCCTTTCTTATATCCAATTCTTGGCTCTTTTGTCCATATCTGGGAAAGGAAATCAAGACGCTTTTGTATTCAGGAAGTTGTTGTTCTCTTAGGATTAAGCTATCCGTAGATCTAAAATCTATTTCCGATACCTCTTGTGTATCATTTCTGAATATTGTAATCGTTGAATCCGTTTGCTCATAATAGTATGTCTCTGATTGTGAGTTTACAGTCGTCTTATCCATTTCAAATCTTTCAAATCTGATACTGTCCTCATTAAAACATATTAATGAAGGCAAAGTGTATTTACGGTGTAATTCGCTATTTCCAATCTCTGCGGTGCCATACTTGAATACATAAACTCCACGAACCTTACCGGGTGATTCACATCCAATCCCAACTAAACAAATCAGTAATATTAATGGTTTTATTATTTTCATTATAATGATGAGTAACAAATGTATATCTTCAACTTCAATCTTCAACTTCCAGACATCTCTAATGTGTGCTCCATGCGACGCGATTGACAATCAACTACTTAATGAAATTTTTAAAGGATCTTCCTTATCCGTGATTAAACGGGTACGATCTGAATAAAATATCTCGTCGTAATTAGTCTTTTGATATTATGATATTATCAGACTAAATATAAAAAATAAAAACATGTTGCAAAGAATCAATTTGAAATTAATAAATTCCATTAATCCTTGCTGAACAATTTTTGCACCCAAAGAATTACCATGCTCGCTGTAATAGACATAAATGCTGCAAACCCGTTAAATAAAATATCAATCGGATCGAATACTCTACTAGGAAGAAATAATTGGATTAATTTATCAAGTACTCCTCTTAAAAAAGCAATCAGGAAAGCATATAGAGCAGGTTTAGAAATATTTTTATCTTGAATTGCTCTTTCTTTAAGGGCTTTGTGTAAAAAAACAACCAAAATACTATATTCAAAAAGATGGGATCTTTCTGCAAACCCTAACCTTGAATACAACATGACATAAACTGCAGAAAGGCCCAGCCAAATTGTAATTTTAACTTTCCCTAGTCAAGTTATAAGACAGTTTAATATGACAGTTCCTGCAATAGTTATCATAGCGAAAAAGAAGAGAGCTCCTTGTAGTTCTCCATCCATTAGTGAGACTAGGTCGCCCCCAAAAATGAGCGGAGAAATAATTGCACTCAAAACGAGAAATGCATAATACCAAAGTCGCTTCTCCTTAGAATGATGTAAAAACAGACATAGTTAAAATTTTCCTCTTTGCAGTTCTTAGTGAAATTTCTAAATCAATTGTAATTGCTAAAAGCTATTCTTCTAATATTAGCTAAATTATTGATTATCAATGTTCAAGTTATATTCAAATTTATTCATTTTCTCAATACTATCAATATTCCTACATATAATCATCTACAAGGGTAATTAAGTTTCGAAGAAAAATTGACCAGTTATACAAGGATATGAGAATATAATCTGAATAAAACGGCTACTTCCTAATTTGATCTAAAGTACCAACGTAGGTGGAGACTCAATGCCAACATTTACGAAGCATTGCCCATAACTGGGAAAGGTCTTATGGATAATGTTAGGAATGTTCCACCCCCTAGCTCCCTCCAGAGGGGAAAACTGGGGCTATTCTAATCCACCTTTAGAGGGGGCGAAGGGGGTGGAATCATCTCTAGCAAAAATTATTTCTGTATCTTAAATTATTGAAAACCAATTCACATGTAATGGGAATAATAAAAAAACCTACTCAATTTCAAGTAGGTTTCATTTTTTAAAGAGTTTACACTAATTATAGGTTATGGCTTACAATCCCATGCTCCCTGTTAATCATTGCAACATCAAAAGAGATAGTAAGTTTTTTGTGTAGGAGTATCAATTTTAATACGCATGTCTTTTAGTTACTTTATTAATAAAACTGAAGTGTATTCGCCACCATATTGTACAATTCTATTACTATTCAATTACAATCTTTTTACTAATAATTCCTCTACTGGTTTGAATATTTAAAAGGTAGATCCCAGTATTTAAATCAGATACATTTATTTCTTGATTTAGATACCTTTCCGTTATCATCAACCTACCATCAAGAGCATAAATGTTGAAACTTTGAATAGTTATATCTCCACCAGTAGATATGTTAAGAAAATCACTGGTTGGATTAGGGAAAATATTAATAACAATTTCTTCCTTTTCAAATTCCTCTGTTGACACTACAAAATTCTGATCAGAGCAAATACAATTTTGTTGATAATAAAAATAAATTTCTTGATTACAAGGATTGTATGATATAGCAATTGGACAATTGTCGTTATAAAAATCAACTATCCTTGTTATAGCCCAATCGCATCTTAAATCATTATTATTTACATCATTAAATCCAAATTGGTTTACTAAACCGACTGTTGAGAAATTAGGATTACTTCCAGAGGTCACACCGCCTAAATTTTCATAAAACTTTACTCTAGCCCCACCATAAAAATAAGTTGGATTAGTAGGGAGGCTCGGTCCAGTCAAAGGGTCTGACATCAATAAATCTACTCCATTACCACAATCAGCATCATATAGCTCTGGGCAAGGATAACTTCCACCATCTTCTCGAATAAATGCGTTTGTAATTTGAGTTCCTGAATAACTTTGAGGTGCTGGTAAAATAAATCCGGCACTTATGTTTTCGAAGTAAGCCGTTCCGGAAATGCTTCCTTGATTACTTAAAAGTATATCAGGTAAATTATCATTATTTAAATCCCCTACCTCAATCAGCTGTTGAGACCCAAAAGGATAATCTATAGTACCATCAAGTAACTTTGTTGGAGATGATTGGAATCCAGTTACGCTGTTATAAAGGTATAAGAAGACCCCATTAATACCAGTTGGAGAACCGTGAATAATTAAGTCATTACCTCCATCATTACCCCAGTCGTGTAAGCGAAATGAATAACAATTTGCTATGTTTAAAGAAATAGAAGGATTCGGATAACTTGGATCAGTAAAATATCCTGCATTATTTTCTAAATAATAAAGAATGTTAGATTTTGCAAATAAAATATCTACATCTCCATCATTGTCCACATCATCATATTCCTTATCAAATCCAGAGAATCCATCTGTTACGATTTCTAACTTGACGGTATTGGAAAATAAGTCAGGAACTGAGTTTTGACAATTAACCATATCTAAAGGTTTACATCTTGCTATTTTACCAGAAACAAATGAAGGTAATCCAAAGAAACACATACTACCTGCACCTAAAGGCGTATCATCAACGATATACGTTCCTCCCAAATTTGGATTATCGATCGCATCTAAAAATTGTGTTCTCCCTTTTGCAATAAATATTTTATTTCTATCTGGATTGAGTTGTAATGCCCCTAAGTTGGTATAAGAACTATTGGGTACTATTTCAGATGACGTATGAAATAAAGTTGAAACTGAAGTATTTAAGTCAACGCGGTAGATTTCTTTCTCATTTAGAGTAGTATTTGAGGCGTCATTACAAGAAAAGAATAAATAGGCCTCATTGTCAGAAAACTCAACACCATACACTAAATTTCTCATAGGAGTAATAGTTTATGTATGTGTGATTGCTCCATTTGAAGTATTAAAACCGTACAATTCCACAGTACCGTTACCTAGAGCTTGTGAGCTTGCCATGCCTAAGATGCCTCCTGAAGATGAGGCTTTCAGATAGCCATATGCTCTAATTGTAGGTCCTACATTTTGAACAATGGGATCTGGATTCTCTCAGAATTCAGTCACCTCATAAACATAAAAGTTATTAGTATTCATCTATGTAGTAATCACCCAATAATCTAAATTATTACTTTTTTTGACAACACAATTTTTTTCACTTGTAGGACCAGGGAGATTGATATTCTTTGATGACAAAACAACTTGTCCAGTCTCAGATGATGATACATAACAATCTCCATTATCATCCATATCAACAAGCGTATGATTTATTCCATTTGAGCCAACGATATCATCAACAATAAAAATATAATACTCTGATGTCGAGCATGGTTTAGGAACTATAATTGCAGAAGAGGAGGATGATGAACTTCCTAATAGCCCAGTTCCGTTTGTCATCGAAAGGTGATATTTATTGATTACACTTTTTCCATCTGTATAAAACAACAAATTGCCAGATTCATCTGATATAGAGGCACAACCTTCAAAGGTGTTTAAGTTTCCTGTAGAAGCCGCTAGTGGGTTGAAAGTCAATCCACAATTTTGTCCAAAAAACCAATTGTTATTTTCATTTTGAGCAAAAACTAAATTTCCTGTCAATAATAATAATAATAAT
>OJIO01001546.1_pt1 | contig 9808 bp, 5 predicted proteins | sample 1595621 | NCBI WGS metagenome assembly OJIO01 (sample SAMN05416776, study PRJEB24817) | seawater metagenome | isolation source: Sea water | place: Canada:Atlantic | collected 2013-07
TGTTGCTTGACTTTTTCATCGCAAGATTTTACTTTACGGAAAACAGCAAGGTCCACCAATTTATCACAACAAAAGTGCATATCGGCTGCAAACGCGGTAGTGGAAAAAAGCACCGCGAAAGCTAAAGTGAATGCAAATATTTTGTGAAAAAGGCGTTTCATGTTCTCAAGTTAATCAATTTTTTTTCAAGTTTTAAAGTAACTCATTCGGATTTTATGTGCTTAAAACACTTAAAATAATAGAGTAATATTGTTTTTTAGCTAATTACCTGTACAAATGTAAGTGAAGGGTTTAAACAAAAATATGACTATTGTCATGTTTGTCAGAAAAATTCTGTAATCGTTGAAATCGGCCAAATAAATAATTAAGTGCAATTAGTTTAAGGATACTTTTTTTCAAATAAAGTCGTTCCTTTCTTATAAACAAATCTGTTATGGAAAGAAAGCAATTTTTACGAAGTCTGGGTGCCGGTGCGGCATTCGCTATAGTTTTTCCCTGTGTTCATGGTTGTTCCAAAGACAGTGCCGAAACGGGTCTTCCGGTCCCCACCGGAATTGATTTTACCATTGACCTTGACGCTCAGGAAGGTGCGCCTTTACAGAACAACGGGGGATTTATCCTAAAGGAATTCGTGGTAGTGGCCAAAAACTTGGAGGGGCAATATGTGGCCGCCAGCCAAATCTGTAGCCATCAACAGACCGAGGAAGTGCGATTTATTTCGAATGATGGGGGCATCTATTACTGTTCAACGCATGGTGCACGGTTTGACCAAACGGGAAAACCGTTAAACAGCATCACAAGTAATCCGCTAAAAATATTCAATACGGAGCTTACCGGAAATATACTGCGCGTGTTTGAGTAGATAGATCCATTTTCGTGAGTAATAGGTTTTACCTTTGGAAAAACAGCTAGACATACCAAATCTAAATTTTGGGCAGTGTTGAGATTTTCACATTTTTTAATTCTATAATGGAAAGCTCTTCCAATTTTCCATTTTCAAAGGCTTTTTCAATTTGTTCGAAAGGAACCGCATCTTTTATTTTCGGTTGCAAGTTCCGATAATCCTGTATAGTAATGCCGTTAACGGTACGTTGATTATATGCCTCGCGAAACCGCATCCCTCCTTTACCGGTAAAATACTTATAGGCCAAGTAGTCCATACTATGATCCTTAACATCAAACCAGTAAAGGAACACATCTTCATAATCAACGCCACCGCCCTCCTTTTTAAAGGTTACGCGAATCTTATGGTATTCTTTTCCTTTGATAAAGGTGGTGCCCTTATTCTCAAGAACAACGGCAGGGTCTTTGAGCCACAAGGGCAGAAATGCAAAGTACATTACGGAATTGACTGAATTTGTATAGGCATTTTTTCTTTCCTCCGTGATAGATGCCACGGCATCGTCAATATAACGGATAAACCCTTTATTGGTATATACATCCCTCACCAAACTGCCATCCTTGTTCTTACCGATTCTTGTATAAGTAAATTGTCCGTTTTGCCGTTTGTAACTATAGGTATATTTACGGAAGGAAAAGGAAGCCTCCGCATTTTTCATTTTTTCCATACCCGATACCTCAATGGCTTTGTCTACGACGCTTTCTTGCGCTACTAAGGGATTAAAATGCAATATGAGCAGGATTATCGGGATGGAAAACGGAAATGGTTTGTGATTTAATAGTTTCATATGTTCTTTGATTATTCTAAAGTTTTTTTAAAATATTTAATGTTTTCAGACACTTCGTTATTCTGTTTCGTCAATGGATTCTGATTCCTTTTTCAAGAAGTCGGGCGCCAGAAGCTGTATCCGCTCAAGTACTATTTTTGCTTCTTTGTCTTTCCCCACATTTATAAGCTGAATATAACGATGATAAAGCGAACCTATTTTTACGTACCGAATTTCATCAGGTGGCAGGTTCGAAAGATAGGGATCCTCTTCCGGAGGGAGATTGCCGGCCAGTTCTTTGAGAAAGTTATCCAATTCTGTTCCTATAAGATAATTTGCACGCCCGGCATTGGCTTGTTGCGATAAAATCGGGGCTTCGAATTCGACCAATCTTTTGTCGTCGGTGTTCGGGCGAATTCCAGATAAACGATTTCGTACGGCATCCAAGTTTCCTAAATAGAACAGGCCTGCCATATGATCGTCTTTGGTCGAACTGCCTTGCCCGCCAACGACATTGACACTATTTTGCCTAAGGGTGTTTTCGTCTAACGGTTTACCTGTCTCTTGGCCAATAAGCACGATACTTGCCCGTGTTCCGGAAAAATCGGCCCTCCATAGGGTCACTTGGGGGAAAACCAAAGCGAACGTGGCGGCAATGATATCGAAGTTTTCAGAAGTAAGCTGGTACATTGGCAACCACTGTGCAAAAATGCCGCCGGGAGATAACCGCTTTTTCGCCTCTTTAAAATGTTCAAGGGTGTAAAGGCTTCCGGTACCTGCGTGCCATGGGGTAAAAAGATCACCAACAATAACATCGAATTGCTCGCGCGTACCCAAAAGATAGTTTCGGGCATCATCGGCAACAATGGTTACGCGTTCGTCATTGAAAAGTCCGTTGGTCCAAGGGGCAAAATAGCGCTGTGCGGCCGGAATTACATTGGATACCAACTCTACCGCCACAACCTTTTCTACCTCATGCTGGAGGGCAGCCCCCGCAGTAATACCGGTTCCCATGCCCAAGAAAACTACTTTTTTTGGTGCTGGATGGATAAGTAACGGAATGTGGGCCTGCATTTGTTCGACCAACAGCGAGCCGGAATCCCCGAGTACATAAAAGTTATCCAAGCGCATCTGAATATTCTTTGGTAATTGCACGATGGAAACTACACCATCGCTCGATTGCCGGGAATCCAATAAGGTTTCATCAGCATCCAAGCGCACTATAGGTGGATTTTTCAGAACAAGTATCCCTAAAATTACGGTAAAGGGTATCAAGGCCCATCCAATTTTCTTTCGCCCATAAAGCGATAGTGAGGCCAGAATGGCCAAGATTCCGTAAGAAACAGCAACGATTTTTATACTGCCCCAGAGTCCTAAAGTGTCGAGCAGAACGAAACCTGATAGTACGGGGCCTACAAAGCTACCTGTGGAATTGAAAAGTACCAACCTGCCAACAATCCGTCCGGACGGCTTATCTATCATGGGAGCTACTTTGAGCAAGAATGGAAACACTGCGCCCAGAACAACCGTTGGCGGTAAGACCACTAAAAAGGCCAGTTTAAAAACGGCCCATATATAGGCGTACCAAGATGCGCCCATTGCCAAATACCCAAGACCGTTTGTAGCGATATTGAAAACATTCGGGGAAACCCCTATTAAAATGGCCGATACGGACAAGAGTAGGGCCAAGGCTCTTTTTGAGGGCATCCTTGACCTAACAAGTAGATGTGCGACGAACCCTCCAAATGCCAAAGCCAAAAGAAATACCACCAAAATAGCGGAGAACGAATACACTGAATTTTGTAGTACTTGAGCGAACATCCTGGTCCATAAGGTTTCGGCCGATAGTGCCAATACTCCTGAAAAAAAAGCCACCACGGCAAACTGGGTATAACTTAACTTGGTCGAACGTTCATTATGTTTTTTGGATTTTGACCTTACTTCCGCGGCCGAGGGCGCAACGGAATAAGACACATAGAATTTATCAAGAACAATGGCAAGAACACCTACGAAAGTTACTAGTATTAAAGCAAGGCCATACGTTGAACTTACCCCGTATTCCCTGATCAGGTAAAACCCTGTAAAAAAAGCTCCAAGTGCTGCTCCCAATGTATTCACTGCATATAGAATGGTTCCGCGCCTTTCGAGGTACCTGCGATTTTTACCGATGTACTGTGCCAATATTGGAAAAGTACCGCCCATAAGAAACGTTGGAGGCAAAAGCAATAAAGCACCAAAAAAGAATTTCGCCAGTAAAAGGGCACTTTTTGAACCGCCCAAAAAGGATACTATCTCGGCATAATACATTTCATATAAATCAAGGCTTGGTATTATCAACAAGGCAGTTAGCGCAATGCCCAGCTCCATAAGCCCATATACACGAAACGGTCTCTTCAAACGAGCGCCGACATTTCCAAAAAACCTTCCCCCAAGTGCGAGCCCAAGAAAAAAAACGGAGAGTGTTGCCGCCGTTGCGTACGCGGCGTTTCCAAATACCAAGCCTAAGCGGTACATCCAGACCACCTGAAAAATTAGACCGGCGGTACCGGACAGAAAAAACAAAGCATATAAAAAAGTGAAGTTTCCCGAACGTTCAAATTGTGGAGACATAAACTTATCTTTCATAAAAAATGGTCGTTGATAATGTGGTATTATACAAACATAAAAAGAAAAGAGGCTTTTTTAGCAGCCTCTTTTCCATCTATTTTTTAGTGATCAATTTAATCTAAACACCCAGCATAATTAGGGTTGTTCGATTCTGACTGTGGAACGAGAAATTTAAGGGTAGAGCTATATTCCCCTCCCTTGAAATACGGCCCCCACGGAAAGACATTGGAGGGCATCATACCGTAAACGTCCACAAGTCTTCTAAGGTCGCCTAGTCGATGACCGGTACTGAAGAGCCAAAATGCACGCTCTGAAAAATGGGCCAGCAATAGGTCGTCACCGCTAATTCCTGAGAGGTCTAAATCTGACAGACCTATAGTAGCCCTAAGTGCATTATGTATGTCCTCCACGGTGATAGCATCATCCGCATTGGCGGCTGCCTCGGCCTCGATCAATCTTGCCTCTGTTCCAGAAGCCAGGATTACGGGCACATTGGAAGAATCATATTTTAGCTGATTGTAATACAAGGTAATATCATCCTGCCCAAATTCCGTACCGCCGTCCCAAGGCGTCCTGGGATCCATGGAAGAGCGGAACATTAAGCCGTTTCCTCCCTTTCCGTCGGCGATAGAAAACTGGCGGCGAACGGTACTCATAATGTAAATACCGTTTTCTTGTCTTTGACTGTTGTCGGATTGCTCAATATTATAAACAAAATCTGTTGGAATAGCAGCTACTTCAGCGGCTGCCGCATCCATTTGCCCTAGACCCAAAAGGGAGCGGGCCTTACCTACCCGTCCTAGGTTCGCCAATTTATCATTGCTGCCGGCGTTGGCGATAGCTTGATCAAACCAAATTATCGCTTGGTTGAACATTTGTTCGGTGGTCAAAGGATCGCCATAAATCAATTCTCCGCCATTGGCAGGGGCCTTACTGAACGGCACCCCACCGCAAAAGGTTTCCGCGAACATGACATAAGCATAGCCAGCAACGCTTTGCATCTCACTTTCAATTTCTGGGTTTCCACCGAAATCGGCAAGAAGGTCAACCGTAGTTTCGGCACCAGTTCGCGATCTATGCAGGTTGCCATAAATTGTGTTTACGTCACTGTTGATATCTTGAAGATTACGGGTGTCGGCTTCACGCCTGGTGGGAAAGGTTCCCGAATAGGAATACTCATCGCTCATAAGGCCACTCATAACAATTAGCCCTGTAGTGGCACCATGACCCGCAGCGGAACCGCTCATAGCCACTGCAAGATCCCCCAGAGAACCCGCTCGTAGGGTTTGTATACCGGCCTCACTGTTGAGTGATTCCGGGGTAACGATATCGGGATCCGAGACTTCCACCACCGAATCGCATGATATGCATAAAGACGACAGTACCATCAAGACAATGACATTCAAGAGTGATATGGAATCGTTGTTGTTTGCTTTTATTATTTTTTTCATTTTCTTATTTTTTTTATTAAAACGATAGGTTCAGTCTTGCTTTCCACGAACGTACAGGTGGTTGACTGAGAAATTCTTCGGTGGTAAAATTGGCTTGTCCTTCAGAACTAATTTCGGGGTCAAGCCCTGAGTAATCTGTCCAAACGCCAAGATTCTGACCAGAAAGTGTTAGGCTTATACGGTCAAAACCAAGTTTGCTTGAAAAGGTTCCCGGTGCGTTATAGGTCAATGAGATTTCACGTAGCCTCCAAAAAGAGGCATCTTCGATATAACCTGCATTTGTTCCCAAAAATTTTGAAGCAACGGCCCTGGCCTGATCTTCAAGTGAGGCATTGGGGTCGTTTAGTTCCCTATTATTACTGTTTCCGTTTCTCCATGAACCGGTATTGTTATAGAGTTTTTGACCGCCCCTGTAGTTAAGAAGCCCTTTCAGCACAAATTGATTTTCGAAAAAACTCAGTGTCGGGGTAAAAGAAATATCGGTCGTTGCAAACGGGGTGCCCAAATAACCTAGTTCCCCTACTTGTACTTCATTTTGCCCAATGAAACCGTCGCCGTTGGCATCGTTATAGGTATAGGTTTCGTCCCAATAGCCACCAAGGGGGAATCCTTCAACATGACGTTGCTGTCCAAAAATGACAGGCTGGATGCCCTCACCCAGTTCAATCAGCTCGTTATCGATAAAAGAACCCACGAAATCCAGTCCAAAGAAAAACTTGTCGGTCTCGATGATTCTAGTATTCAGGCCTATTTCGATACCTGAGTTTTTTACGGAGCCCAAATTTTCAAAACGTCCCTCACCCACTCCAAGAGATAGGGGTAATTGCCTGAAAATAAGGGCATCTTCGGTTCGCTTATTAAAATAGGTCATTTCAAAGCCGATTTTATCAGACAATAATTTGGCATCAAAACCAAATTCAACCTCTGTAGATCTCTCTGGACTTAAACCAGTATTTCCTACACTTCCAATGGTTACCCCCGTTACACTTTGTCCGTCCAAGGTAGCCGCGATAGGATTGAAAAATCTTAAGGCATCATTAGTGCCAGGTTGAACCCCGGAGGCACCCCATGCTCCCCTAAGCCGTAAGGAACTTATTCCATATTTATCGGAATTATTAAAGAATTCCTCCTCTGAAATGAGCCACGAGGCACTCACTTTGGGGTAAAATACCGAATTGAAGGAAGCACCAAAAGAACTTCCGCGATCTGCCCGCACCGCACCAGTTACGAATAGTTTATCGCTAAAGCCAATCTGTTCCTCCAAAAAGACACCAACGGTGCGTGATTCGATGGTCTGCTCGTTACTTTGTGTAACAGCGGCACCCGCAATTGAGTTGCTACCCGCAACCAAAAGAAGCCCGGTTGCAAATGTACCCTGTGATAAATTCTGTAAATACTGAAACCCAAGGGAAGTACGTGAATTTATGCCTTCCCATAAGTCTGTTTTGTAAGACCCTACCATATCAAGAGTATAAACAAAATCGTTAAACCTATTGGAAAATCGGGCACCTTGGTCATAGTTGAGAAAAGCCGGGGCTTCTCCCGTTGGGAAAAACTGGCTGTCCCAACGCGAAGTAAAGTCAAGTCCACCAGAAGCCCTTACATTCAGTTTCTCCATAGGTTGCCATAAAATCTCAAGACCTGAAGTAAAACGATTGATTATTTGTCGGGTATCGATTGTGAACAATTCATCGGGTGTAAATTCGCCCCAACCGTTGTTCACGTCGATCGAAGATGCACCATTAAGTCCCTGACTCATTAGGGCCAAGGCAAAATTATCGTTCAAGGGTAATTCTAGATTACTATTAGTGTAGCCCGTGGTTAAATTAACCTTCAGGTCATCGGTAATTTTAGCCCCAAAATTCCCCCTGAAATTGGTCCTTTTAATATTATTGACCGGTAAGACACCTTCACCGTCGGTAAGACTACCTGAAAGAAAGTAGGTAAGTACTTCCGAACCTCCCGATACGCTTAATCCGGCACCATAAGACTGTCCTGTTCTAAAGGGCGAGGTACGGGGGTCGTTCAAGGGCTGAAAAGAATTGACCGTACTGGGGACAAAAGTGCCGTCGGCCGCTTCAAAATTGAAACCAGGATTACCTTGGGCATCAAGTGCCTGATAATTTAAAGGATAGGTCGTCACATTCTCTACAATACCGCTCTCCATAAAAGCGGACCATCTCGGTTCCCCTTGCTTCCCTTTTTTAGTAGTAATACGAATCACACCGTTCGCCGCAATTGACCCGTACAAGGTCGCTGCTGAAGGCCCCTTGATGATTTCGATAGATTCAATATCCTCTGGGTTGATATCGTTTAACCTCGAAGGAGACTGCCCACCTGTTTCAAACGAGATGGAATTGGCCTCGTTGTTGATAAGAATTCCGTCAACATATATTACCGGCTCGTTGGAGAGGGATGCACTATTGGAACCCCTTACCCTAATACGGGAGCCCATGCCGGTAGAACCCCCACTACTGGAAATTTGAACACCGGTCGCCTGGCCCTGAAGCAGATCTGAAACATTGCTTATTGGGCGTTGTTTTACGTCATCTGCAACATTGAGATTGGCAATGGAATTGCCCATCTCAACTTTACGGCGTGCCCCAGTTGCGGTAACGATTACCTCATTAAGGTCCATAAGATCTGGCTGCAGGGTCACGTTAATACTTTTTTCTTGTTTAACAGTAACTTCACGTGAAGCGAAGCCAATGTATGAGAATACAAGAATATCACCTTCCGAGACTTCGATTTCATATTCCCCGTCAAAATTGGTGGAAACCCCTTTTGTGGAGCCTTTGACCACTATACTTACCCCGCCCAAGGGCACATTGTCTTGATCGGTTACCAAGCCGGTTACCGTCATTGTCTGCTGCATTATCTTGGGAGTATCCAAGGATGATGTCTTGATTTTCATTCTCGGAACTATCTTCTTTTCCAGAAGAACAATAAGTTTTCTCCTTATTTCAAAAGAAACATTGGTTTCCTTTAAAACAAGGTCCATTAAATCTTCAATTTTAACTTTATCCGCCTTTATCGTTACTTTTCTGCTTGTGTCCAGGGTGGAATTTTTGTACAGGATGTTGAAATCCGTCTGTCTTTCTATTTCATTAAATATGGACTCAATGGTAGCATCCTCCATATTAATTGAAATTTTTCCCTTTTGGGAATACGCATTCTTGGCACTAAGTTGGAATAGGGCAACCAATAATAACAATGCGGTTATCTTCATTTTTAGGTCCATTTTAATCGTAAAATAGCTTCTACATAGAGTGTTTTTCATACTTTTGAGAGAGTTTAGAAATTGGCTAATTAGTTTTTAAATTCATTTGGAATCCAGGGATTGTTAGAGCAGTCCCTGATTCTTTTGTTTATATCATACGTCTACTTTTTAGGGTTTATCTCTATTTTATCTTCGTCATACGAATATTCGAATTCCTTTATTCGCTGGAACGCCCGTAGTACCTCATCGATGGTTTCCGTTTTAAATCTTCCGGTATATCTTTCTAGGCCCACCTCTACGTCCTTAATATTGATTTCGATATCATAATGTCTTTCAAGCTTTTTAGTAATCCGATAAAAATCCTCGTTTTTAAAAAGTAATATCCCATCCTTCCATGCAATATGGCTGCTTACATCAACATCGGACACTGCTAAATTTGCGCTGGAGAAGTAGTAAGATGCCATTTGGTATGGCTTCAAAAAAATAGCCTGACTTGCAGGATCCTCCCCTTTATTTATAGATACACTACCTTCTACTAAGACGACTTTGGTGTATTGGTCATCCGGGTAATTGGAGATATTGAATTCTGTGCCCAAAACCCTTGTGTCCAACAAACCTGCGTCCACAGAGAAAGGTCTCAGGGAGTCTGACTTGACGTAAAAGTAGGCCTCCCCCCTTAAAACTACGTTGCGAGGTCCTTCATCGTAAAAAGCCACGGGATATGTCAAGGACGACCCAGAGTTTAAGTATACCTCGGTACCGTCAGACAATACTATCTCGAATTTTTTACCATAAGGGACTTCCAGAGTATTGTACCTGTCTCTTATACACATCTCCGAGCCCACGAGACAGGCAGAAATCTC
>OJIO01001547.1_pt1 | contig 9801 bp, 5 predicted proteins | sample 1595621 | NCBI WGS metagenome assembly OJIO01 (sample SAMN05416776, study PRJEB24817) | seawater metagenome | isolation source: Sea water | place: Canada:Atlantic | collected 2013-07
TTTTTTTCAAGCAGAAGACGGCATACGAGATTTGTGCCTGTCTCGTGGGCTCGGAGATGTGTATAAGAGACAGGGGTCATGCACCTGATGCAGCAAATTTTGGCGATATTAATGCCAATACTTTTGCTAATTTATCGCGATACTTCTATCAACACGAAAAACGTAAAATCAGCGTGCCTAATTTAGCTAAAATGGGTTTAGTTCAAGCGGCATTTGAAGCTGGTAAGAGCGAGTTTCCTGTAGAAGAGCAAAAACCTGAGCAGGGCGCCTATGGTTATGCTGCAGAATTAAGTACCGGTAAAGATACACCTAGTGGTCATTGGGAAATGATGTGTGTTCCTGTACTTTTTGATTGGGATTACTTCCCTAAGGAAGGTAATGCTTTTCCTGTTGACCTTATTGATAAAATTAACCTAGCTACAGGTTATAAAGGTATTTTAGGTGATTGTCATGCTTCAGGTACTGACATTATTAATAAACTCGGTGAAGAGCATATTAAATCAGGCTTGCCTATTTGTTACACATCAGCAGATAGTGTGTTTCAAGTTGCTGCACACGAAGAGCATTTTGGCTTAGATAACCTTTATAAATACTGTGAAACAGTTCGTGAATTACTTGCCGATATGAATGTTGGTCGTGTAATCGCTCGTCCTTTTGTAGGCAGCAGTCCTGCAGATTTTACCCGTACAGGTAACAGACGTGACTATTCTATTCTACCGCCATCACCTACAGTGCTAGATGCATTTACACAAGCGGGTGGCCATGTGATTAGCGTTGGTAAAATTGCCGATATTTATGCCCATCAAGGTATCAGTGAAAAAACCAAAGCAACGGGTATAGACGCACTTGTAGATGCCACAATTACTCATATAAATAGCGCACAAGACAAGAGTTTAATCTTTACTAACCTGGTTAACTTTGACCAAGACTACGGTCACCGTCGTGATCCCGTTGGTTATGCATTAGCACTTGAAAACTTTGACAAACGTATGCCTGAAATTATCTCAGCCATGAACGATGACGATGTATTGTTTTTAACCGCGGATCATGGCTGTGACCCAACGTGGCCGGGTAACGATCATACGCGTGAATATGTCCCTGTAATAGCATTTCACAAACAGGTACGATCTGTTAATATCGGCGAGCGCGGTACTTTTGCTGATATCGGTCAAACTATCGCAGATTTATTTTCATTAGATAAAATGCCTTATGGTACTAGTTTTTTATCTGATCTTGATTTATAACAATTAAAAGTTAACCACTTTACTGATAACATACAGTAAAATGAGAAAAATAAATTTTACACAAAACATAAACAGTTCTTGGGAGAGTACTACATGAATGTTTTTAAGAAGACGTCGCTCGCACTATGCGTAAATGCGGCTATTTTAGCATCTGCTGCAGGTGTTTCAACATCAGCATTAGCAGAAGAAAGTGCTAAAAACGCTGATGTTGTTGGCGTTGAAGTTATAGAAGTTACCGCTCGTAAGCGTACAGAAAATATCAAAGAAGTTCCAATTTCTGTATCAGCACTTACCCCTAAAAAATTAGAGGTTTTAGGTTCATCTGGTATGGATGTTAGAGCACTTTCAGCTAAAGTACCAAGCTTACTCATTGAATCTTCTTTTGGTCGTACATTCCCTAGATTTTATATTCGTGGTTTAGGCAACACAGATTTTGATCTACTAGCCTCACAACCAGTATCGTTAATATACGATGATGTTGTTTTAGAAAATGCCTTAACTAAAGGTATGCCAATGTTTGACATTGAGCGCGTTGAAGTTTTACGTGGTCCTCAAGGAACATTGTTTGGACGTAATACTCCCGCTGGTATTGTTAAAGTTCAATCGAAAAAGCCAACACAAGATTTTGACGCAAGTGTTTCTGCTTCATACGGTAGTTTTGATACCACTGATTTACGTGTAGCAGTAGGTGGTAGTTTAACCGATACATTATCAGCTCGAGTTGCATTATTACAACAAGATCGTGATGATTGGATAGATAACAAAGCACCTGGTTTTGAAGCTGAAGACCAACTAGGTGGCTACAGTGAAACTGCTGGTCGCTTACAATTGTTATGGGAACCAAGTGATGAATTCTCTGCATTGTTTAACTATCATTTTCGTGATGCAGAAGCTGATGCTCGTGTTTTTAGAGCAAATATCATCAAGCCGGGCACTAATGAATTAGTTGATGACTTTGATCGTGAAACTGTATTTCATGATGCTGCTTCTCGTAACAACCAAACGGTTGATATGAAAGGTGCTAGTTTAAGGCTTGAATATGACATGGGCGATCACACACTAACCTCTGTTACTGGTTATGAGTCTGCTGAAATGTTTTCAGTTGGTGATATTGATGGTGGCTACGGTGCTTCTTTCTTACCTGAAATGGGACCTGGTTTTATTCCATTCCCATCAGAAACTGGCGCAAGAATGCCAGATCACAAACAAATTACTCAAGAAATACGTATCGCGAGTAATGACTTAGGTAAGTTTGATTATCAATTTGGTTATTTCCTTTTTGATGAAGACTTAACGATTAACAACTTAAGTTTTGATACTTTAGGTGGTGGTGCACAAAACGGTATTGCTATCCAAAAAATGGAAACTTCGGCGTGGGCAGTTTTTGCATCACTTGATTATGAAGTTTCAGATAAGTTAACGATTAACGGTGGTTTACGTTATTCAGACGACAAACGTGATTGGGATGGCGAATTAGTTCAATCTCCATTTGGCGCACCAAGCTTTACTGAAAGTAACAATGTACAAGATTCACAAGTCAGTGGTGACTTAAGTGCTAGCTACAAATTAAATGATGAAACTAACGTTTATGCACGTTTAGCTCGTGGTTACCGTGCGCCAAGTATCCAGGGACGTAGTTTATTATTCTCAGCTAACTCAACAACAGCTGATTCTGAAACTGTTGACTCTGTAGAAACTGGTTTTAAATCAGTATTTTTAGAAAATACCGCACGTGTTGATGGCTCGGTTTACTACTATGTTGTGAATGACCAACAATTAACAGCTGTTGGTGGTACTGGTAACGTAGCAAGTTTACTTAATGCTGATAAGTCAGTTGGTTACGGTTTTGAACTTGACTCAGAATACTTTGTTACAGACGATTTAGTATTAACAGCAAGCGTTAGTTATAACCATACAGAATTACAAGATAAAAATGTAGCTGTGCCAGGTTGTGGCGGTGGTTGTACAGTAACTTCACCACTAAATGGTGACGGTTTAGCGTTAATCGATGGTAACTCACTACCGCAATCTCCAGAGTGGATTTCAAACTTTGCTGCTCGTTGGACTAAAGAAATTGCTGATGGTGAACTTTATATTTACACAGATTGGTCTTACCGTAGTGAAGTTAACTTCTTCTTATATGAGTCAACAGAGTTTACTGGCGATGGCTTACTAGAAGGCGGTATACGTGTTGGGTACGAATGGTACACCGACGGCGCTGAATATGAAGTGGCTGTATTTGGTCGTAATATTACTGATGAAGAGCAACTTACTGGTGCGATCGATTTCAATAACTTAACAGGTTATGTTAACGAACCTCGTTTCTGGGGTGTTGAATTTAAAGCGAACTTCTTTTAATAACGAGCTTTTTGTTATTGATTAGTTTTGTTTTAACAATACGTTAAAAATAAAAAACCGGCTATCAATTTGATATCCGGTTTTTTTATTGTTTGAATTTAAGTTTCAGAGCATCACATTAAATAACCTGAATTCTGGATAAGCAGCAACTTGCGTATCAAGTACGCATTATCCAGAGTTCAGGTTAAATAAGGTAGCTTAGATTAAAGCCGACTCCCCAGAAATGCCAATCTTGAGTTTTACTGCTATTACACTCTGGTTTTACATTCTGGTTTTACACTCTGGTTTTAATTGCATTAGCTAAAACCGTTAGTATGTCTTCGCTGGTATCTAAATTGATACATGCATCGGTAATACTTTGACCATAAACTAATGGCTCATTTGGTACAACTTTTTGATTTCCTGCAACCATAAAGCTTTCAATCATTACACCAAATATAGATTGATTACCTGTTGTTATTTGCTCAGCTAATGAATTTGCAACGTCAATTTGTTTGTTATGATCTTTATAACTATTGCCATGACTGCAATCAATCATTACTTTCTCAGGTAAACCTGCTTTATCTAATGTCTCACAGGTCTGTGTAATATACTTTTCTTGATAGTTTGGCTCTTTACCACCTCGTAAAATTACGTGTGCGTATGGATTACCATGTGTTTGATAAATACACATTTGGCCGCTTTTATCAGGTGAATAAAGCACGTGTGGAACGCTAGAAGCTTTTATAGCGTCAACGGCTATTTGAATGTTACCGTCAGTACCATTTTTAAAACCAACAGGGCATGAAAGCGCAGAAGCTAATTCTCTATGAACTTGGCTTTCTGTTGTACGCGCACCAATAGCCCCCCAACTGATCAAATCTGAAATATACTGGCCAGTTACCATATCTAAAAATTCAGTTCCGGCAGCTAAACCTAATTTATTAATTTCCATTAATAAATTGCGGGCTAAATTTAAACCTTTAGCAACCTTAAATGATTTGTCTAGATCAGGATCACTGATTAAACCTTTCCAACCGACAGTGGTACGAGGCTTTTCAAAATATACTCGCATGACTATCAGTAATTCGCTGGCATACTTTTCTTGCAGTACTTTTAATTTTTTTGCGTAGTCAATGGCCGCTTCAGTGTCATGTATTGAGCAAGGGCCAATAATAACCAATAAACGTTTGTCGTCGCCTTTAATGATGGCTTCAATTTCTTTACGGCTTTTAATGATGAAATTGGCGGTGTCGTCGTCAAGCGGTATTTGCTCTGCAAGTTCAGCAGGCGAAACTAAATTATCAATTAATGTGGTTCTAAATTCATCTGTTTTTATAGTCATGTTCTTTCAAATGCTGGTTAGCCTGCATATATTGATGCAGCGCAATAATATTATCGCGCTAACATAACGAATATAAGCAATTATGTGAACCGCTTTCGAAGAATTAATGAAACTAAATTGTTATAAGTTAATATTTATAACGCTGAAGACCGGTTTCTGATAGTATTTTAGCCGTTATTTCTTCAACAGACAGTTTAGTCGTATTTAGGAAGGGAATTTTTTCTTGTTTATAGAGCTTTTCAACTTCTCGTATTTCCATCCGACATTGGCGAGCAGAAGAGTACTTTGTATTTGCCATTCTGCCATCGCGAATATCGACAAGTCTTTCTGCGTCTATTGTTAAGCCAAATATTTTCTTTTTATGCATTTTTAAAAACGACGGTATTTTTAATTCGTCCATGTCATCATCGGTAAAAGGGTAATTTGCTGCTTTAATACCATATTGCAGTGCTAAATAAAGCGCTGTTGGTGTTTTACCAGAGCGAGAAACACCAACGAGGATAACATCGGCATGCTCATAGTTAGTAACATTTGAGCCATCGTCATTAGCTAACGAGTAGTTAACCGCGTCGATACGATAATCATAACTGTTTTCATGAATACTATGGGTTCTATGGGCTTTAGGTTTTGCTTTAATACCCAACTTTTCTTCAAGTGGGGCAATAAAGTGCTCGAGGAAGTTATAAATAACCCCATCACAGCCGTCAATAATTTCTCTAATATCTGGATTAACAAAGGTATGGAATACTAAAGGCGGCATACCGGTTCGCTTGGCTGCTTTATTAATACGTTTACATGCTTCAATTGCTTTTTCTTTTGTTTCAACAAAAGAAATAGTGTCATGCTCAAACTCCATAGGAAAAAGAGATAACAGTGCATGACCAAAAACTTCAGATGTTATTGCTGTGCCGTCCGAAATATAAAAAGCTGCCCGCATTTTTTATCCTATATATTATTCTGAAATGAAAGGTGAAAATATTTAAATAGTACTTTAGTTTCAAGGTTAGCAGTGTAAAATGTCTGTGGCATGAAATAAACCACTTATTAGTACAAAAATAGATAAAAGCGTTAAGAAAGATATTTTTAGCATATTTTTGATAGATAGCTTTCTTAAATTTTATTATGTCCAGTGGAGATATTGTCGTGCAAGAATACGTACTTTGGTATGAAGATTTAGGAATGAATGATGTTGACCGTGTTGGCGGTAAAAATGCATCATTGGGTGAAATGATTTCCAATCTTTCGAATGTGGGTGTGCAAGTGCCTGGTGGCTTTGCAACTACCTCGTTTGCTTTTAATGAATTTCTAGAACAAAGTGGTGTAAACGATAAAATTTATCGGTTGCTTGATGATTTAGATGTCAGTGATGTAAATGCTTTAGCTGAATGCGGTGCAAAAATTCGTCAATGGATTATCGATACCCCATTCCTACCTGATATGCAAAGCGATATTGAACAAGCTTACGCTAAGCTTGCAGGTGGTTTTGCTGATGATGCCTCATTTGCTGTTCGTTCATCTGCAACCGCTGAAGATATGCCAGACGCTTCTTTCGCTGGCCAGCAAGAAACCTTTCTAAACGTTCGTGGACTCGATGCTGTAATGGTAGCGATTAAACACGTTTTTGCCTCTCTTTTTAACGACCGTGCTATTTCTTACCGTGTACATCAAGGCTACGACCACCGCGGTGTTGCGCTTTCCGCTGGCATTCAACGTATGGTTCGCAGTGATATTTCATCAAGTGGCGTTATGTTCTCTATCGATACTGAATCTGGTTTTGAAGATGTGGTATTTGTTACTTCAAGCTATGGTTTAGGTGAAATGGTTGTGCAGGGTGCCGTTAACCCAGATGAATTTTATGTTCATAAGCCAACGTTAGCTAAAGGAAAACCTGCAGTTGTACGCCGTAATATTGGTAGTAAAGCCATTAAAATGATTTACGCTGCTAACGAAGAACATGGCAAGCAAGTTGAAATTGTCGATATCGACCAAGCACAATCTGATACCTTTTCACTTAATGATAAAGAGGTTGAAGAACTCGCCAAGCAAGCGGTTATCATTGAAAAGCATTATGGCCGAGCAATGGATATTGAATGGGCTAAAGATGGCCTAGACGGTAAACTATATATAGTACAAGCACGTCCAGAAACAGTTAAAAGTCGTGAAAATGCTAATGTAATGGAGCAATTTCAATTACAAGCAACGGCAGATATTATCTGTGAAGGGCGCTCTATTGGTCATAAAATAGGTAGTGGTCAGGCAAAAGTATTATCATCGCTAGCTGAAATGGATAAAATTTTACCAGGCGATGTTTTAGTTACGGATATGACCGACCCAGATTGGGAGCCAATTATGAAACGTGCTTCTGCTATTGTCACTAACCGTGGTGGAAGAACATGTCATGCTGCCATTATCGCTCGTGAAATGGGTATTCCTGCGGTTGTTGGTTGTGGTGATGCAACATCAAAAATTGCTACAGGCGATGACGTAACAGTTTCTTGTGCTGAAGGAGATACCGGTTTCATTTACCAAGGTAAATTAGACTTCACTGTTACCACATCAGAAGTCGACGCAATGCCTGACTTACCTTTAAAAATAATGATGAACGTAGGTAACCCAGATCGCGCATTCGCTTTTGCTCGTTTACCACATGCTGGTATTGGATTAGCACGTTTAGAATTTATTATTAACAAAATGATTGGTGTTCATCCTAAAGCTTTATTAAATTTTGATGAGCAATCAGCCGATTTACAAGATGAAATTCGCGATATAATTGCGGGTTACGATAACCCTGTAGAGTTTTATATTGCCAAGCTAACCGAAGGTATTTCTACCTTAGCCGCAGCATATGCCCCTGAAAAAGTTATTGTGCGCATGTCTGATTTTAAATCAAATGAGTACGCTAATTTAGTTGGCGGTGACAATTTCGAACCAGAAGAAGAAAACCCGATGATTGGTTATCGTGGTGCTTCTCGTTATATCTCTAAAGACTTTAGAGATTGTTTTGCTCTTGAGTGTGAGGCGATTAAACGCGTGCGTAACGATATGGATATGACCCATGTTGAGATCATGATCCCATTCGTACGTACACTCGACGAAGCGGCTGCTGTTATTGAGATTCTTGCAGAGCATGGCTTAAAACGCGGTGAAAATGGTTTACGTATTATTATGATGTGTGAATTACCTTCGAACGCTTTACTGGCTGATCAATTCTTAGATTACTTTGATGGTTTTTCAATTGGTTCTAATGACTTAACACAGCTTACGTTAGGTTTAGACCGAGATTCAGGTTTAGTGGCGCATTTGTTTGACGAACGCGACCCAGCAATCAAAATTTTACTAGAAATGGCAAGATATACTGGTCCAAAAACAAAAATCGCTCGTAAGTTTGGTGAAGCGATTTACGGAGATGATAAAAACTTCGAAAAAAGAAATTACCCACCAGGGCAACACGGGAATAACCGTCGTCGTGGAAAAAAATCTGAATATGCAATCCAACTTGCTGAAAAGCAAAAGGCTAAATATACCTATGGTATTTTAGAAAAGCAGTTTAGAAATATGTTTAAAAGAGCAACTGCACTTCCTGGAATTACAGGAGAGGTATTGCTTCAATTAGCTGAGTCTCGTCTTGATAATGTAGTATACCGTATGGGTATTGCATCAAGTCGTCCAGCAGCAAGACAGCTTGTTTCTCACCGTCACATTACTGTGAATGGTGAAAAAGTAAACATTCCTTCTTACCAATTAAAGACAGGAGATGTTGTTGCTGTAAGAGAGAAGTCAAAATCTCTAGAGGCTATCGACGCTTCATTATCAAACGCTAATCAAGTGTACGAATGGATCACTTGGAATTCTGATAAGAAAGAAGGAACTTTTGTTTCTATACCTCAATTAATTCAGATACCAGAAAACATCAACACACAGTTTATCGTTGAATTATATTCTAAATAATAAATAACACATAGTCACATTATGGCAGTATTTAATTTTCAGAAGCCTGATAAAGTTATCATGATCAATTCAACAGATTTTGAAGGGAAATTTGAATTTCGTCCTTTAGAGCCTGGATATGGTTTAACCATCGGTAACGCATTAAGACGAGTATTACTTTCTTCTTTAGAAGGTTTTGCAATTACTTCGATACGTATTGAAGGAGTTGATCACGAATTTTCTACCATCTCTGGTGTTGTAGAAGATGTTACTGAAATCATTTTAAATTTGAAACAAGTTCGTTTCAAAAGACAAATTGATGAAGTTGACAACGAAACTGTAACAGTATCCATGAATAGTGGTGAGCAATTAACCGCTGGAGATTTACAAAAACATATATCTGGTTTTCAAGTACTAAACCCAGATATGGTTATTTGTAACATGGACGCAAAAGTGAAGCTTAATTTTGAGATCACTATTGAAAAAGGTAGAGGGTATGTTCCTGCAGAAGAGAACAAAAAAGCCAACGCGCCTTTAGGTACCATCTTTACAGATTCTATTTACACGCCCATTAAAAACGTAAAGTACAGTATTGAAAACTTTCGTGTAGAGCAAAAAACAGATTACGAAAAATTAGTTTTCGAAATCCAAACAGATGGTTCAATACATCCAAAAGATGCTTTAACCGAGGCGGCAAAAACATTGATTCACCACTTTATGTTATTTAGTGATGAGCGTATCACCCTTGAGGCTGATGAGATTGCTCAAACTGAAACCTATGATGAGGAGTCACTGCACATGCGTCAGCTCTTAAAAACAAAATTAGTAGATATGGACCTTAGTGTTCGTGCTCTTAATTGTTTGAAGGCTGCAGAGGTTGATACACTAGGAGATTTAGTGCTGTCTCTTATACACATCTGACGCTGCCGACGAAGAGGATAGTGTAGA